>Ga0114964_10000252_pt1 | contig 40945 bp, 49 predicted proteins | sample C_131016_MF_Meta_FD_92638 | JGI IMG/M metagenome (GOLD analysis project Ga0114964, IMG submission 92638) | Freshwater microbial communities from Lake Croche, Canada to study carbon cycling - C_131016_MF_MetaG | ecosystem: Environmental > Aquatic > Freshwater > Lake | place: Lake Croche, Canada... | reverse complement strand
GTGCGGATCGGGAGCCTGCAACGGTGGCCAGTCGATGGGCTTCAACGAGTTGTAAAGATTCGGGGCCGTCGTGAGCAACGCGTTCTCGATCCGCTGCATGGCATCCTTCAACAGCGACCACTCAGCCTCGGTGTAGCGGTCGGTCACGTCGACACGGCCATGGTTGAGCAACTGGGCGGTCATCTCCTTGGAAAGGCCCGCGGCATGGACTGCGGTCGTCCCGAACGTGCGGCGGAAGTCATGACGCGTGAGAGTCGGAATGCCCGCCTCCTCCCTGATCCGTCCAAGCAGATCTTGGGCATCGTTGTAGTGGCCCGTTTTCGACAGGCGGCTCTTCGCCGGGAAAACGAAGCGGCGAGATTTTCCAAAACCCCGTTTCGAGGATTCCTCGGCGGACTCGCGTTGCCGACGTCTCAACAGCTCCATCGCACACTCTGGCAACGGCAGGCGATGGGCAAGCCCGTTCTTGGTCCGATGGAAAAAGACCTCACCGTTCTCCAAGTCGACCCAAGAGTTCATCCTCGGATTCATCTCAACACTCGCCGGCTTCTCGCCATCGGGAGTCAGCAGCTCCCGCCACACAAGACCCGCGTGCTCTGACTTGCGGCATCCAAGTATCAGCATCAGCAGGATGTAGTCGCAGCCCGTCTTGTTGTCGTTGACCTCCCGCTTCGACCACAGGGCTTCCAGGAACTTGCCAAGCCGCTCCTTGGTCAGCGGATTGCGTGTCCCCCGCTCCGTCCGCTCCTTTTCCAACTGGGCGCGATTGCGGTAGACGCTATTGTGAATAAGGGTGCGAAACGGATTCGCGAACAGGGATGACGCCCGCCCCTGCGTCTGGGCGGTGATCGCCTCCATCGACAGCACATGCTCCACGGATGTCGTCGCCCAACGGAACGCCTGCTCCGTTGACGTCCTGGCCGTCTTCGCCAACTCGTCGAACTTATCCTTGATCTCGTCGGCTCCAAGCGACTTGATCCGGCGATCCTTCCAGCATGACAACTTTCGCTCCGACCGCTCGAAATTCCTGATCGTGCTTTCGGTCGCGGGGGAGCTGCGTGTCGTCAGGTGGGTTTTGTATTTGTCCATCGCCTGTCCGAGCGTCGCCTCGGCGAGCTGGAGCCGCCGTTTCTCCGCGTTCGGATTGGCGCCCGTCTCACGAATCGCCACCGAGAACCCGGCCGCCTTGTCGCGGGCGTCCTGAACCGTCATGAACTCGGCGACCTCACCGACCTTCGCCTTGACCACGCGGCCGGCGACCTTCTTTTGCATCAGATAGGTCTTCTTCGTCGCCGAAACTTTCACTCCGAAGCCCGTCAGCTTCGTGTCAAATACGATGTAGGGCTTTCGGCCGACATTGTCCTCGAAGGCGATCTTGCCGTCGGAGACTCCGACGGGACGCTTTTCGATGGAAAACTGTTTAAGGATAATACCCTTGGCAAGTTCAATTTTCATCCGAGTCCCCGGTTGATAAGGTAGCCCAGAAAATAAACTGAATCCTATGCAGGGCAAGGGATTCAGGTAGGCGACAAACAAAGGTAGCCCAGTTGCTGATTTTAGCAGATACATTCTCTAATTAGGCTACCTCTGGGCTACCTCAGGTGCGATATTATACGGGTTCAGATGAGTTCATAAGAGTTGAAAACAGCAGTCATCACTGGATAAGTCATTGAATAACAATTTAAAAATACTTTCAGCGGAAGACATCACAAAGCACACCCCCGTAATTCAGCAATATCTTAGGATCAAGGCAGATCACCCCAAGCGCCTATTGTTCTTTCGGATGGGAGATTTTTATGAGCTGTTCTATGACGATGCTCAACGCGCCGCTCAGCTGCTCGACATCACCCTGACGGCTCGAGGCGAGTCTGCAGGGGCTCCGATTCCGATGGCGGGCCTCCCCTATCACGCGGCAGAAGGATATCTCGCCCGACTGGTCCGTCTGGGTGAGTCCGTGGCCATCTGCGAGCAGGTCGGAGACCCCCAACTAGCCAAAGGGCCCGTCGAACGCCGCGTGGTTCGCATCGTGACGCCAGGAACCGTGACCGAGGAAGCCTTACTTGAGGACCGCAGGGACAACCTCTTGGTCGCCGTGGCCGCGAGCGGATCGATCTTTGGTTTGGCCTCCCTCGATCTTGCAGGCGGACGTTTTATCGTCGAACAACTCGCCTCGATGGAGGCCCTCTACAGCGAACTCGAACGTCTCAATCCGGCGGAGCTGCTCATCAGTGACACCGAAACACTGCCGGCATCCATCCTCACACGACCAGGAACCACCCGCCGACCATGCTGGCATTTCGAGGCCGAAAGCGCCCGGCGCCTTTTGATTCGACACTTCAAGGTCCACGACCTCGCCGCCTTTGGCTGTCAGGACATGCCAGCGACGTTGGCTGCAGCCGGCGCCTTGCTGGAATATGTCAAGGAGACTCAACAATCAGCATTACCCCATATTGAAGGGATACGCCTTGAGCGACACGAAGACCTGATTACCCTGGATGCCGCTAGCCGACGCAATCTCGAACTTGATTATCACCCCTCCGGCCGCGTCGAGCTGACCCTCTTCGGCGTCCTCGATCGGACGGTGACGGCGATGGGCGGCCGACTGCTGAGACGCTGGCTGCACCAGCCATTAAGAGCCCAAACGACCCTGAGTGCCCGTCACGACGCGATCGATAACCTGCTCGGCCTCGGAGTGTTCGTGGGCGCGCGCGATCAACTAAGAGCCATTGGCGATATTGAACGCATCGTCACGCGGATTGCTCTGCGGTCAGCGAGGCCGCGGGATTTGATCACCCTTCGCCTTGCGCTCGAGGCGCTGCCGGCTTTTGAAAACAGGCTAGCCCCGCTTGAGGCCCCCTTACTCCAGGGCCTAAAAAGAAGACTGGACCCACAGCCTTTGCTCCTAGACCTTTTACAACGAGCCATCATCGATCAGCCCCCCGTCCTGATCAGAGAGGGCGGCGTCATCCGTGAGGGATACCATCAGGAGCTCGATCAACTGCGACGCTTGAGCATGAATCAAGACCAGTTTCTTATCGATCTCGAACAGCGGGAACGCGAAAAAACCGGGCTATCGAACCTCAAGGTAGGGTTCAATCGGGTCCAAGGCTTCTACCTTGAACTCTCAAGATCTCAGGCCGATCGCGTCCCCCAAGAGTATGTGAGGCGCCAAACCCTGAAGGGTGTTGAGCGCTATATCACCCCGGAACTTAAGGCTTTTGAAGATCAGGTTTTAGGCGCCCGCGAACGTGCTCTCGCCTTTGAGAAAACCCTATGGGAAGGCCTCTTGGACCGATTGGCAGAGGACCTTATGCCGCTAAAGCGGATGGGCGAGGGGCTCGCCGAACTCGACGTTCTCGGAACACTCGCAGAGCGCGCTGAAAGCCTCAACCTCCATCGCCCTCAGTTCACCCAAGAGCCGGGGATTAGTATCAAGGGCGGGCGCCATCCGGTGGTTGAAAGCGTTCTTGACCAGCCCTTTGTTCCCAATGACCTTGAGCTGTCAAGCCAGCGGCGGATGCTGATCATTACGGGACCCAACATGGGCGGAAAATCCACCTATATGCGACAGACCGCGGTCATTGTCCTCCTTGCGCACATGGGCTCTTTCGTGCCTGCGGAGCGGGCGGTCATAGGGCCTATCGACCGGATCTTCACCCGAATCGGCGCTTCCGATGATCTCGCGAATGGTCGCTCAACCTTTATGGTCGAAATGACCGAAACGGCGAATATTCTCCATCATGCCACACCTAAAAGCCTCGTTCTGATGGATGAAATAGGTCGAGGGACCAGCACCTTTGACGGCCTATCGCTCGCTTTCGCGACCGCTGAGCATCTGGCTCGAGTCACCGGATCGATGACCCTTTTTGCAACCCATTATTTCGAATTGATACAGCTGCCGGACGAGGTTCCCGAAGTCGCTAACGTCCACCTAGATGCCGCAAAGCACCATGAGGGCATTGTGTTTCTGCACGCGGTCAAGGATGGCCCCGCTAACCAAAGTTATGGTCTCGAAGTCGCCGCCCTCGCGGGCGTCCCTAAAAGCGTGGTCAAAAAGGCGAGGGAGAAGCTGAGAGCGCTTGAAGCTCAGGCCGTGAATGGGCCGGTTGAGCCTCGCCAAAGACAACAGCTTGATCTTTTCAGGGACATGATCAAAGACCCCGCGCTTGAACTTCTCGATGCCGTGGATCCTGAAGAAATGACCCCAAGACAAGCGCTGGATTTATTATTTCAAATGAAGGCCCAGCGCGGCTGATCTCGCCCCCTTTTTGGGTGGGCGCTGATCAGCCTGATCGCGGCAGATGACCTAAGGAACCGCCGGCGCCTCGATCCCAGGCAAGGCTTCAGGTTTCTCTTCAAGCGTTTTGAGCAATTCCTTGGCCGGCACATAACCAGGATAGATCGTGCCCTTCTCGGTCACGATCATGGGCGTTCCATTCGCGCCCATGGCTGCGGCCAACGCCATATGCTCATCCACCGGATTCTCGCAATCCTTTCGGGCCAGATTCTCGCCGTTCTTTGCCCGCGTTAGCGCCGCATTCCGGTCCTTAGCGCACCACACGGTCACTGCCTTATAGTAGGAATCGGTGTCTTTGCCTGAGCGGGGGAAGAAGAGGTAACGGATTTCAATACCCTCGCGGAGATATTGATCCATTTCAGAGTGCAGTTTGCGGCAGTAACCGCAATCGATATCGGTAAAAACATAGACCACGTGCTTTTGGATCTTCGGCTTGAAGATGATCATGTTGTCGGTACCAATCTTCGCCAATGCCGACAGACGTGCTCCCGACAGCTTCTTCTCAGTAACATCCTCCCGGGTCCGAAGATCGATCATCGCACCCTGCATCAGGTAGTGACCATCTTCTGAGACATAAAACATGCGCGCACCCACCACCACCTCATAAACTCCTTTGATAGGAGATTCTGCGATCGAGTCAGGCTTGAGGGTCGGCAACGCCTGCTTCAGGGCCGCTTCGACCGCTTTGGGATCGGCCTTGACCCATCCAGTTGTGAGAAGGAGGCCAGCGAAAACGCTCAGCAGTAATGACTTCATAAGGAACCCCAGGTGATGTGAATTAATTGGAAGCGAAAAGGCGGCCAATATCGAGATAGAAACCCAGCACCATCAAGAGGAGCAGGAGGGTCATCCCAATCTGTTGAAAGCGTATCTGGATCTTTTCATTCAGTGGCCGCCCCATCAGAGCCTCGACGCCATAGAAGAGCAGATGGCCACCGTCGAGTACCGGTATCGGCAACAGGTTGAGAACCCCCAAACTGATGCTGACGAGGGCCAAAAATTTCAAGAATTGGATCATCCCAAGACTAGCAGATTGCCCCGCATACTGGGCGATACTGATAGGACCGCTGAGATTTTCAACCGCCGCCTTGCCAATCAGCATGCGCCCGGCCATCTTGACCGTCGCCAAAGAATAAGCCCCGGTGCGCTTGATCGCGCCAAGCAGCGCCGACCAGGGGTCCAATCGATAATCCACCTGCAGCGACTTTTTAAGCTCTTCTGGAACCTTCACCGCGGCACCGATCTGTCCGATCGTCCCCTCGGCAGAGTCCACCGCGGCGGGCGTCAATTGAAGGTCAACCGCGACGTCATCCCGCTCGATCACCACATCAATCACCTGATTGGGTCGTGCTCGGACATAGTCCACCCAAGCCTTCCAGGTTTTGACGAACTGATCATCCGCTTTGAGAATTCGGTCACCGGCAAGGAGTCCGGCACGCTCAGCAGCACTCCCAGGCACGACGCGCTCAATCAGGGGATCAAGAGAAGGCTCCTTTGGCTTAAGTCCCAGGCGCTGATAGACCGCCTCCGGCTTGTCTGTGACATCCTGAGGCTTCACCACCGAGAGATTCCTTACGTCACCCGTTGCCGCCCTCACCTTAACCGGAATCGGCTCTTCATCGAGCAGTCGTTCCATGATCCCGCCAACGGCCAACACCCAGGTCGGGGTGGGTGTGTCATCAACCTCTAGGATTTCATCACCCTCTTCAAAGCCTGAAAGGGCAGCAATGGTCCCCTGAACGACCTCGCCAACCACTGGTCGGGTCCCGGTTTCTCCCCACATCAGGGTGACCCAGTAGATGAGGATCGCTAGCAGGAAGTTAAACAGAGGGCCTGCCACGACGACCGCCGCACGGACCCTAAGAGGCTTCCGATTAAAGGCGTAAGGTAAATCGGCATCGGCCACCGGGGCCTCCCGCTCATCCACCATCCGGACATAGCCCCCAAGAGGCAACGCAGAGAGGGTGAACTCGGTATCCATGGGGGTTTTCTGATGGCGCCAGATCACCGTGCCAAAGCCAAGGGAAAACCGCAACACCCGAACCCCAAGACGCCTCGCCACCCAATAATGGCCAAACTCATGCACCGCGATCAGGACAATCAGCGCGATAAGAAAAAAGAACAGCGTATGCAGCAACTCAGGCATCAGGGCTTCACTCTCTCCATCGGTTAAGACTGTAATCGAGCAATATAGGCTGCCGCGGCTTCCCGTGACTTGCTGTCCGCTTCTAGAACTTCAGGAATATCGTGCGCCTTAATGACGGCAACAGAATCCATACAGTGTTTGATCACATCAGGGATGGCCGTGAATCGAATTCCCCCCTCAAGGAACGAGCCTACTGCCACCTCATTCGCTGCATTCAAGATGGCGGGCATCGTCTCCCCTTCTGTGACCGCATCATACGCCCTCTGTAAGCAGGGAAACCGTTCAAAGTCAGGCGCCTCAAAATCTAAGCGTTGGATCCCAAAAAGATCCAGGGGTTCAGCGCCAGAATCAAATCGTTCGGGCCAGGCCATGGCATGGGCAATCGGAATCCGCATATCGGGGTTACCCATCTGCGCAAGAACAGTCCCATCGACATAATCCACCATGGAGTGAATCACACTCTGAGGATGAATAACGACCTGTACTTTTTCAGGGGGTATTTGGAATAACAAGCAGGCCTCGATGAGTTCGAGCCCTTTATTCATCATGGTCGCCGAATCCACCGAGATCTTCCGACCCATCACCCAATTGGGGTGCGCTACCGCTTGCTCCGGGGTCACATCATGCAAGGCCTCGATGGACTTCCGCAGAAAGGGGCCACCTGAGGCCGTCAACAAAATACGGCGGACCTCCATCGCGGTCCGACCCGCGCGGTAATGCGCCGGCATGCACTGAAATATGGCATTGTGCTCACTGTCGATCGGAAGAAGAGCAGCGCCAGATTCAGCCACAGCCGCCATAAAGAGGGGCCCCGACATCACCAGGGCTTCCTTGTTGGCTAATAAAACCGTCTTGCCTGCGCGGGCCGCAGCGAGGGCCGGGAGCAATCCTGCAGCCCCAACAATGGCGGCCATCACCGAATCGACGGCCGACAACACACTGACTTCCTCAAGGGCCTTGACCCCGCTTAGAACCTCAGTGGTTTTATTACCCCCATCGAGCAGTCGTTGGCGGAGGCTGATCGCTTGATCGGCGTCGATGACCACGGCAAACGCCGGGAGAAATTGCTGACACTGTTCAAAAAGGCGGTCAATATTGTTGTTGGCCGTTAACGCAACAACCCGATAGCGATCGGGATGGCGGGACACCACGTCCAGCGTACTGACCCCAATCGACCCTGTGGAGCCGAGAACACAAAGTCCTTTGATACTCATTATTTCGCTTCCTGACCGATGGAATCTGCCTCATCCTCCGCCGGCGGGGCCATCTCATCTGCCTCACCGGGGACGGCCATGGGTCCGTCATGATGATGCTCCGCCGGCTCGCTCTCCATCGTGATGTCTTCATCGGATTGAAGAATTAATTCGGGTTCAAGACTCGGCCCCAGCTGCAAAAAGATCGGAATCAACAGCGAGCCCACATAGAAAATAGCCACCCCAGAAAGAAGGCTATCGATGCGATCAAGAACACCGCCATGCCCCGGGAGCAGGCCGCCGCTATCCTTGACGCCACAAACCCGCTTCATCAGGCTTTCAAAAAGGTCACCGCAGACTGAAAAGGCCACCGTCAACAGGGAAAGGAAAACAAAATCAACCAAGGCAAGCTTATCAAGCCCGACCAAGAATCCAATCGGAACGGCGAACAAGACGGCAGCCACTAGGGCACCATAAACCCCTTCAATGGTTTTGTTGGGACTGATCGCCATGACCAACTTGGTAAAGCCCCACCGTTTACCGACAAAATAGGCCGCAATATCAGCCACCCAGATCAATAAAACCAAATAGAGCACCTGGTATTCTGAGAAATTCAGCCGAAGCCAAACCATCATAATCCAGCCAGAGACCAGCACAAAGACCCCAGATACGGCCCTTGAAGCACTTGAAAACTTCTGTTCGACCAACTTTTCAGGGATCCGCCGAAAGGCCATCGCCCAAGCGGCCCACCAGATGATCACCGGGGCATAGAACCAGATCGGCAGTTCGCCAGCCGCCCAGGACAGCGCAAAGGTGCGGGCAGCCACCATGAGACCCAAAACCCCGCCAATGAAGGCGACTTTGGCGCTGCCCTTAAGGCCAGAAAGCCCTGCCCACTCAAAAGCCCCGAGGAGAATGATCGCGCCCCAAAGCAGCGCAAAGCCATCCGGTGGCAAAAAAAGGATGGCGGCGATGATCAAGGGCGCCAACAAGGACGCCGTCAGAATTCGGTTCTTGAGCATGGGAGGCCTGCGTTGATAAATGGGATAAAAAGAGGTCAGGAAGCGGGGTTGCGCTCGATCTGATCCCCGGTGTAACCAAAACGTCGTTGACGGCCAGCAAAGCTCGTCAGTGCACCAGAAAAGGCAGCCTCGTCGAAGTCCGGCCACAGCAAGGGTGAAAAGTGGAGCTCGGTATAGGCCAGCTGCCATAACAAAAAATTACTGATCCGTTGTTCGCCACCGGTCCGAATAAAGAGATCCGGTTCCGGGAGATCAGCCAGAGCCAGGTGCGATTCGATCATCGAAGCCGTGATGTCCTGGCTTTGAAGGCGGCCAGCTTCGACCTCTTCAGCCAACCGGCGAGCGGCCTGGGTCAGATCCCAACGACCCCCATAATTAGCTGCAATCACCAGATGAAGGGCCGTGTTGTTCCGGGTCAAGGCCTCCGCCTCTTGAATCTTCTCCTGAAGAACCGGCGCGAAGGCCTTGCGATCACCGATCACTCGAAGCCTGACACCGTTGTTGTGCAGTTTCTTCGTCTCATGCTCCAGGGTCAGCATGAACAACTCCATTAGCAGAGAAACTTCCTGGGCCGGTCGGCGCCAGTTCTCACTGCTGAAGGCAAACAGGGTTAACACCTCGATACCACGGGCAATGCATTGTTCGACCGTTTTCTGGACTGCGCCAACGCCAGCTCGGTGGCCTGCGGGACGTGGCAAAAACCGCTGCTTCGCCCACCGTCCATTGCCATCCATAATGATGGCCACATGGCGAGGCAGGTCGGCGGGTTTCAATGGGGCCGGGGATGAAGACATGAGGGTACCGGGTAAGTCGCCAGGCTGAAATGTCGGCCTTGGCAAGACTGCCAAGGCCGAAACGTCAGATCGCGAGAAGATCCTTTTCTTTTTGTTCAAGAAGGCCGTCAACCTCCTTCACATACTGGTCGGTCAACTTCTGGACCAGCTCCTGACCTTTGCGCTCTTCATCCTCGGACAACTGCTTGTCCTTCACCAGATTCTTGAGATCCGTATTGGCATCACGGCGGATACTCCGGATAGCGACCCTTGAGTTTTCCGCCTCATGTCGCACCACCTTGATCAGATCGCGGCGACGCTCCTCGGTCAGAGGCGGCATCGGAACCCTAATGACGGTTCCTGCCGTTGAGGGATTTAGTCCGAGATCAGAACTCATGATCGCCTTTTCGATGGCCTGTACCATGGTCCTTTCCCACGGCGTGACCGCGAGAGTTCTGGCATCTTCCACGGTCACATTGGCGGTCTGGCTGAGAGGGACGTCATTGCCGTAATAGGAGACCGTCACGTGATCAAGCAGGCTAGGATGCGCCCGCCCGGTGCGGATTTTGGCGAGTTCAAGCTTCAAGGCCTCGATGCTCTTGGCCATCCGCTCTGCGGTTCGTTTCTGGAGATCGTCAATCATGCTGATATTTCCGTTTCAATCAAAGAACCAATATCCTCACCCATCACGGTCCGCATGACAGCGCCCGGCTCAAAGACATTCATCACACGCAGCGGCATGTCATGATCACGGCATAAGACCAACGCCGTCGCATCCATGACGTTGAGGCGCTGATCCAGTGCCTCATCATAGGTCAGTGTCTTGTAAAGGGTGGCATCGGGATTTTTCATGGGATCATCGGTATAAACCCCATCGACCTTGGTCGCCTTAATCAAAAGGTTCGCATTGATCTCGATCGAGCGAAGACTGGCTGCCGTATCGGTGGTGAAGAAAGGGTTACCGGTCCCTGCAGCAAAGATCACCACCCGTCCTTTCTCAAGGTGCCGAATCGCCCGCCGCCGAATGTAGTCCTCACAGACTTGATTAATCTTAAGGGCCGACATCACCCGAACCGGTCGGCCATGATGCTCCAGCGCGTCCTGCATCGCTAGAGCGTTAATCACGGTGGCCAACATGCCCATGTAGTCACCGGTCACCCGTTCGAGGCCTTGACCCGCGGTCTGCGCCCCTCGGATGATATTGCCACCACCGATCACCAGCCCCACCTCAACACCGGCATCACACAGTTCGGCAATTTCCTTGGCCAAACGACCGATCGTACTGGCATCGATGCCACCACCGTTGTCGCCCATCAGGGCTTCGCCACTCAGCTTCAACAGAATGCGGGGGTATTTGGGTGTACTCATAGGATCTGCTCTGCCAGGGGTTTACTGAAACCATGCCGGAGGCCCATCAATGGACGCGCGCCCGGACACCAGGAATTTCCGGGATCAGGAAGCGCGAACCTGCGCCATGACCTCTTCGGCAAAGTTGCTTTCGACCTTTTCGATCCCCTCGCCCACTTCAAGGCGAACGAAGCGCGCCACCTTTGCCCCCTTTGAGGACAAGAGCTGAGCAACCGTCTGATCCGGATCCTTAACAAAGGCTTGACCTACGAGGGTGATTTCCCCGAGGAATTTCTTCACTCGGCCTTCAACCATCTTTTCGATCACATTGGCCGGCTTGCCACTTTCCGCGGCCTGCGCACTGAAGATGGCTTTTTCCTTTTCGACCAGGTCGGAATCCACACCGGTTTCATCAATGCAGCTCGGCTTACTCGCAGCAACATGCATCGCGACATCCTTGCCAAGCTCCGCATCACCGCCCTCAAGTTCAACGAGCACGCCGATGCGACTGCCGTGAAGATAGTTTGCTACCAAACCAACGGCTGTTTCAAAACGCTCGTAACGACGTACCGCAATATTTTCACCAATCTTGGCGACCATGGCGCGACGGGCTTCCTCGACGGTCTCGCCGGTGCCAGCAATCTTGGCTTCCAACAGCTCTTCGAGGGTCTTAGCTCCCGAAGCGAGACCGGTCTCTGCGACCAGATTCGAGAAAGCGACAAAATCATCACCCTTGGCGACAAAGTCGGTTTCACTGTTGATTTCAACAATCGAAGCCTTAGTACCATCAGGGCTAGACTTGCAACAGACGCAGCCTTCAGCTGCGGTCCGTCCAGACTTCTTATCCGCCTTAGCAAGACCCGCCTTCCGCATGAGTTCAACAGCGGCTTCGAGGTCCCCCTGCGTCTCGGTGAGTGCTTTTTTGCATTCCATCATTCCAGAACCCGTGCGTTCACGAAGTTCCTTCACCATCCCGGCCGTAATATTCGACATGAAGCATCCTCTTTCTTGATCAGTAATTGGGTTGTTCGCTCAGCCTTGCCTAGTAAAACGCCCCCGGGTGGAGGCGTTTTTATTCATCGTTTTGAGCCATCGCTGAAAGGCCAGCCCTGTAGGCTCCTTAACGTCTTACTCCCCGACTTCAGCGACCGCCGGCTCAGCAGACGCCTCGACAGGGGCATCCATTTCAACAAACTCGTCTTCGGCTCCAGCGGCTGCAAGGCTGTTGGCCTTGCCTTGCAAAATAGCCGTCGCAGCGCTCTGAACGTAGAGCTGAACCGCGCGAATGGAGTCATCATTGCCGGGGATAATGTAATCAATACCCGCGGGGCTGTTATTGGTGTCGACCACGCCTACGACCGGGATACCCAGCTTGTGGGCCTCACTGATTGCATTGTGTTCGTAGCCGACATCGAGCACAAAGAGAACTTCAGGAAGACGATCCATGTCCCGGATGCCGCCCATACTATTCTCCAGTTTCTCAAGCTCGCGCAGCATACCAAGACCTTCCTTCTTGCTGAACCGCTGAAGACGACCATCGTCTCTCATCGCTTCCAGCTCCTTCATCCGAGCAACAGATTGCTTGATGGTCTTGAAATTAGTCAGCATGCCGCCCAACCAACGATGGTTGACATAAGGCATACCGGAGCGAATCGCTTCTTCCTGCACGACCGCACGGGTGGTGCGCTTAGTGCCCACAAACAGAATCTTGCCACGACGGGCAACGACCTGTTCGAGATAATCCATCGCATCTTTGAAAAGTGGCAGCGACTTTTCAAGATTAATAATGTGAATATTGCTGCGGGCACCGTAAATGTAGGGTGCCATCTTGGGGTTCCAGTAACGCGTCTGGTGACCGAAATGCACACCGGCCTCCAACATCTGACGCATCGTAACGTTCGACATTCCATTCTCCTAAAACTAAAAACAGGGTTAAGCCTCCACATGTCCCGAACGACGACCCCCTAAGTCCTAGAACCAGGAGGGCACCCTGCCGAGCGTGACGACATGTGTGTGTAGTTGCTAAAAGTAGCAGGCCTTTATACCATGTTTCGCTCACCTCAACAATCCATACCGGCGCGCGCCCTGAGCGCAGAGCCCCTAAAGCACAAACCGCTTTACCCTATGACCATCCACATCAAGTCAGCAGAAGAAATCGCCATCATGCGCGTGGCCGGTCGACTCGCAGCCGAAGTGCTCGAAATGATCGCACCCTATGTCATTCCCGGCATCACGACCGAAGAAATTAATCAGATCTGTCACGATTACATGGTGAATGTGCAACAGGTCATTCCGGCCCCACTGAATTACAAGGGCTTCCCAAAATCCATTTGCACGTCCATCAACCACACCGTATGCCATGGCATTCCCGGCCCCAAGAAACTAAAAAGTGGCGACATTATCAACATTGATATTACGGTCATCAAGGATGGCTACCACGGCGATACCAGCCAGATGTTTTTGGTTGGGGACGTTCCAATCCGAGCCAGCCGGCTGAGCAATATCTGCCAAGAAGCCCTTTACCTTGGAATCCGTGCGGTTAAGCCTGAAGCCACACTCGGCGATATTGGGCATGCCATTCAACAGCACGCTGAACAACATGGCCTCTCGATCGTTCGCGAATTTTGCGGCCACGGCATCGGCAAGAAGTTTCATGAGGATCCTCAAGTCCTCCACTATGGGAAGCCTGGGACCGGCATCACCCTGAAGGAAGGCATGATCTTCACCATTGAACCGATGCTGAATCTCGGTAAGCGAGACGTCAAAATCCTTTCCGATGGATGGACCGCCGTCACCAAGGATCATAGCCTGTCGGCCCAATGGGAACATACCATCTTGGTCACCCACGATGGCTTTGAAATCCTGACCCTCAGACAACAGGAAGTCGACGATTTTGCGCGCTGAAAATCTCAGGGCCTGGCTTGCTCTGGGGCGCTTTACCCCGACAGACCTTCATCAAGTCTTTAGCGACTGTATCAAGACCCACGACACAGGTCTTCTGGAGAGTTTCAAGGCCGGCTCGAAGGCTTCTGAACTGATCCATCGACGCTCCCACTTTACTGACGAGATTCTCTCCATCGCGTGGCATCACTTCATCGCCGATCAGAGCACGCTTGCTCTGGTTGCGGTGGGCGGCTATGGCCGCCGGGAATTGCATCCCCACTCCGATATCGACATCCTAATCCTAAGGGGCCCTACCAACACTCAAAGCCCCGTCGAGGAGACCCAGCTGACCGACTTCCTTAAGTTTCTCTGGGATATCGGCCTCAAACCCGCCCAGAGCGTTCGCACACTCGATGAATGCTTTGAGCAGGCCGAGGCGGATCAAACGGTGATGACCAATCTCCTCGATGCCCGCTGTGTTCTTGGCTCTGAGGTTCTGCTCCAACAGCTCTGGACCATTCTCACCCCAGAAAGACTTTGGAGCTCCGCCGCCTTTTTTGAGGCGAAGAGCCAAGAGCAAGCCGCGCGCTACGCCAAATACCACGACACGGCCTTCAACCTCGAACCTAACGTCAAGGAGAGTCCTGGCGGCCTCCGCGACATCCAGACCATCAACTGGATCATCAAGCGGCACTACAACAACCCCTCCGTTGACCTCATCCAAAAGGGCTGGCTAACCCCTGAAGAACACGAAGAACTGATGGCCGCGCGCGATTTTCTGTGGGAAGTCCGCTTCGGCCTCCACGCCCTCACCGGACGCGCCGAGGATCGCCTCCTCTTTGAACATCAGAAGGATTTGGCTCGACAATTCGGGGACGAAGACCACAACGTCAACCAAGCGGTTGAACACTTCATGCAGCGCTACTATCGGACAGTGATGGGACTTGAGCGGCTTAACGAACTGCTGTTGCTGCTGTTTCAGGAAATCGCGCTCGACCATGACCAACCCACCAGAATTGAACCGATCAACAGCGCCTTCCAATCGGTTAATGGCTATATAGAAGCGCTACACCCCAAGATCTTCCCAGAAGACCCATTAGCCCTCCTCGACATCTTTCTGCTGCTGCAGACCCAACCCCAACTCAAAGGCATCCGAGCCTCCACCATTCGACTGATTCGCCAAAATCTCTCGCTCATTGACGAAAACTTCAGGAACAACCCCAGGGCCTGCGAGACCTTCATGGCCCTCCTTCGACAGCCCCGCGGCGTCACCCGGCAGCTTCGAAAAATGAACCGCTATGGCGTCCTCGCCGCTTATATTCCAGCGTTCGCCCGGGTCGTCGGCCGCATGCAGTACGACCTCTTTCATGTCTACACCGTGGACGAACACACGCTGTTCGTTATCAGGAACCTGCGTCGCTTCACGACCGTGGAATCGCGCAGCGAGCTCCCCTTCGCCAGCGAGGTCTTCGAACGCATCGAGAAGCCGGAGCTGCTCTATGTCGCAGCTCTCATGCATGACATCGGCAAAGGCAGCGGCGGCGATCACTCCAAGATCGGCGCCGACATCGCTGGCGACTTCCTCGATCGGCATGGCGTCCAGGGGGAAGATCGGAGGCTGGTGATCTGGATGGTCGAAAACCATCTGCTGATGTCCCTCACAGCCCAGCGCAAGGACATCAGCGATCCTGATGTCATTCATGCCTTTGCGACCATGGTTGGCAACCAGCGCGCCCTCGATCACCTTTACCTATTGACGGTGGCTGATATCAGGGCCACTAATCCCAGCCTATGGAATACCTGGAAGGATGCTCTCTTGAGGGAGCTTTACCAACAAACGCGCTGGACCTTTAGAAGAGGTCTCGCCCGCCCCCTCGATATGGCCGAAAGGATTCGCAGTATCAAGGAAGAAAGTGGCGCCTTACTGGGCCAGTTGAAGCTCCCAGCCGCCTCAACCGAGACCATCTGGACCCGGGTTTTCAACGATGAATACTTCCTCCGCCACCACCCTGAGGAAATCGCCTGGCACACCATCGCCCTAAGCTCACCGAGCGCCCTTGATCTTCCCCTGATCATGCTGAGACCCGTCAGCCAGCGGGGAAGCGCAGAATTATTCGTCTACTCACGGCAACAAGACTTTATCTTCGCTCACACCACCGCCGTCCTCGACCAACTCAACCTCACGATTCTGGATGCCCGCATCATTTCCAGCGCCGATGACCATGTTGTTCACACCTATCATGTCCTCGATCAATCGGGCGAAGCCATTCAAGATCCCATCCGCCAGCTCCAGATTTCCGGCAAGCTGAGGGAGTCCCTCGCAGGACATCTTCCCATGCCCTTCAAGGTTCAGCGACGCGAATCACGACAAGTCAAACATTTCACGGTCCCCACTCAGATCTATTTCCACGAGGATCCCCAGCAACGCTCAACCGTCATGGAGCTGATCGCAACCGACCGCCCTGGACTGCTCTCAAAAGTCGGCCGAGCCTTCTCCCTTTCCGGAGTCCGCCTCGACAATGCCCGAATTTCAACCATCGGCAGCCGCGCCGAAGACATTTTCTACCTGACCGGTCATGATCACCTGCCACTCAAAGATGCTGCCCAACTGGAGATGCTCAAGGACACTATCCTGAGTCTTGTTGGACGCAGCTAGGGAGCCTCCAGGGCCTTTACGTGTCAAAATGAACCGATTCTGATATAAGTTTTCCATCAACCCTATGACCCCTACCCACCGTTACAAAGGTATGTCTTATGTTTAGTAAAGGTATGGAAATCGCCGGCTTCGACGACGAACTCTGCTCCGCGATTCGGGCTGAGGGCATCCGCCAGGAAGATCACATCGAACTGATTGCCTCCGAAAACTACGCGAGCCCAAGGGTCCTCGAAGCACAGGGAAGCGTCCTCACCAACAAGTACGCCGAAGGCTATCCTGGAAAGCGTTACTACGGGGGCTGTGAGCACGTTGATGTGGTTGAATCACTGGCTATTGAGCGAGCCAAATCACTGTTTGGCGCGGGATTCGCCAACGTCCAACCCCACTCAGGCTCCCAAGCCAATGCCGCTGTCTTCATGGCACTCCTCAATCCCGGCGACACCCTTCTTGGGATGAGTCTGGCGCATGGCGGTCATTTAACCCATGGCGCTAAAGTCAATTTCTCGGGTAAGCTCTATAACGCCTTCCAATATGGCATCGATACGGCAACAGGCTTGATCGACTATGAGGAAGTGCAGCGACTGGCCGAGGAGCATCGCCCCAAAATGATCGTTGCCGGCTTTTCGGCTTATAGCCGTGTCGTCAATTGGCAACGATTCAGGGACATTGCCGATGCGGTTGATGCCTATCTCGTCGTGGATATGGCGCATGTGGCAGGCCTTGTCGCCGCCGGGGTTTATCCAAGCCCCGTAGCCATCGCCGACGTCACCACAACGACAACCCACAAGACGCTCCGCGGACCCCGTGGAGGCTTGATTCTCGCGAAGGAAAACGAGGAGATCGAGAAGAAAATCAATTCGCTGGTATTTCCCGGTATTCAAGGCGGCCCTTTGATGCATGTCATCGCCGCTAAGGCGGTTGCGTTCAAAGAAGCCATGCAACCGGAATTTACCGCCTATCAACATCAGGTACTGAATAACGCCCGGACCATGGCTGATCACTTTGTCAAACGAGGCCTCAGCATCGTCTCGGGCGGAACCGATAATCACTTGATGCTGGTGGACCTGATCGCCCTCGGCATTACCGGGAAAGCCACCGATGCGGCCCTCGGTAAAGCCCACATTACAGTCAACAAGAATGCGGTACCCAACGACCCGCAATCACCTTTCGTGACCAGCGGCATTCGAATTGGCACCCCAGCGGTGACCACTCGCGGATTTAATGCCGGGGACTGTCTGACACTGGCTGACTGGATCTGCGACATCATTGAAGATCTTGACAACGAGAAGGTGAACGAACGAGTCCGCGATGAAGTCACCGAAATCTGCCGGAAATATCCGGTTTATCCCGACCACTGAGCGAGGCATCCCACCCTTATGAGATGTCCCTTTTGCGGCGCCATCGACACCCGGGTCATCGATTCAAGGCTGTCTCAAGAAGGGGATCAGGTTCGAAGGCGCCGAGAGTGCACCGAATGCCGGGAACGGTTTACCACCTTCGAGACCGCGGAACTCACGATGCCCCGCGTCATCAAGACGAACGGGAATCGGGAGCCCTTCCGGGAAGAAAAGCTTCGCGCGGGAATCCTTCGAGCACTTGAAAAGAGACCGGTCGGCAGTGATCAGATCGAAGCGGCGATAAATCGCATCAAAAAAAAGCTCTTATCCACCGGGGAGCGCGAAATTCCGACCCAGCTGATCGGCGAAAACGTCATGCGAGAACTCGCAAGACTCGATCAGGTGGCCTATATTCGCTTCGCCTCGGTCTACCGAAGCTTTCAAGACGTCAATGAATTTCGGGAAGTCATTGAAGACCTTGAGCTTCAGCCCAAGGCAGAGCCAGCAACTGATCATGACCTATCAGCCAAAGATTGAATAGCCTGATTCACCCTAAGATCCTGACATTTATTCTGACGGATGAGTGTGATCCAACCCTTGAATAACTCAGAGGCCCGGTTCATGGCTAGGGCCATCGAACTGGCTCAGCGCGGCCTCTACAGTACCGACCCCAACCCTCGTGTTGGCTGTGTCATCGTGCAGGGGGGCGCCATCGTGGGCGAAGGCTGGCATCAGCGCGCCGGCGAGGCTCACGCTGAAGTCATGGCCCTCAAAGCCGCGGGCCCCAGAAGCCAAGGGGGCACAGCCTACGTGAGCCTTGAGCCATGTAGCCATCATGGAAAAACGCCGCCCTGCAGCCGAGCATTGATCGAGTCGGGGATCCGCCGGGTGGTTGCAGCCATGGAGGACCCCAACCCGAAAGTGGCAGGCTCAGGCCTTCTTGAGTTGCGCGCAGCCGGCATCGAGACCTCCTGTGGCCTTCTAAAAGCCTCAGCGGAAGCGCTTAATCCAGGGTTTTGTCAACGGATGCGGCAACAGCGCCCGTTGATTCGGAGCAAATTAGCCATGAGCCTTGATGGGCGCACCGCCATGGCTTCAGGGGAAAGCCGGTGGATCACTGGCGAAGCCGCCCGCCTTGATGTGCATCGACTCAGGGCTCGATCCTCGGCGATTATCACCGGCAGTGGCACTGTCCTCGCGGATGATCCCGAATTGACGGCAAGACTGCCTGATCACCAGGCGTTTATTGAGCAGCCCGTTCGCATCATTCTCGACTCGAGGGGCCGCTGTCCTCAACACCTTACAATGAGTCAAACGCCGGGTCGAAAGGTTCTGCTGACCGCGCTCACTGCCTATAAGAATCACCGCCCAGAGGGATTCGAAGTCGTTCGTTTGTCGTCCGATCAAGCAGGACGACTCCGGCTGGAAGCCGTGATGGAATGGCTTGAGCTTCAGGAATTCAATGAGGTCCTGTTTGAAGCGGGCGCCACCCTCAACGGCAACCTCCTCCGGGAGGGCTGGGTCGATGAATGGCGAATCTATATGGCACCGATCATTCTTGGAGATCAAGGGCGCGGCCTCTTTCATCTTCCCCATCTTGAGCGTATGGAGGATCGTTTCATCCTCTCATTGACCGATTACCGACAGATTGGATCAGACCTTCGTCTGACCCTTAAAGCCGCTCACTCTTCCACTCCCCCCCCTTAGTTTCATTAAGCCTTCTATCTCTTGAGATCATTATGTTCACTGGCATTATTCAAGCCATCGGCACACTCCGACAGATCGACGTTCGGGGAGGCGACTGCCGCATCACCATCGATACCGGCACCTTGCCTATGGCGGATACCACGCTAGGTGACAGCATCGCCGTCAACGGTGTCTGCCTAACCGCCGTGGCGCTTGATGGCCCACGGTTTTCTGCCGATGTATCGAGGGAAACCCTCTCGCGGACGACACTAGGTCAAGCCGCAATCGGTGACCCCGTTAATCTCGAACTGGCCCTCCTTCCAACCACCCGACTCGGAGGCCACCTGGTCAGCGGCCACGTCGACGGCCTTGGCACCGTGACCGAACGCCGCCACGAGGGCCGATCGTGGCGATTCACCATCGAAGCCCCACCCTCACTCGCCCGTTACATTGCAGAAAAAGGCTCGATGACGATCAACGGCATCAGCTTGACGGTCAATGCCGTCGATGGCTCATCCTTTGACGTCAACATCGTGCCGCATACCCTGGCGGCAACAACCCTTGGAAGCACGCACAAAGGCGACAAGGTCAACCTCGAAGTTGATCTCATCGCGCGTTACCTTGAGCGACTTTTACTGGGGAATAGAGCCTCAGAAACAGGTTCTGGTGTTACCATGCAGCTCCTTAACGACTCCGGGTTTGCCCCGACATGAACAGCACGGCTGAACTGATCGAAGATATTCTGCAAGGCAGAATGGTCGTCCTTCTCGATGACGAAGATCGGGAGAATGAAGGCGACCTGGTCATGGCCGCTGAGCACATCCGTCCCGAAGACGTGAACTTCATGGCCCGCTACGGGCGTGGCCTTATTTGCCTCACCCTCACCCGAGAACGCTGCCAACAACTGCGTCTTCCCCTGATGGTAAATGAGAACCGAACCCCCCACTCGACCAATTTTACGGTATCGATTGAAGCCGCTAGCGGGGTAACGACCGGGATTTCGGCGTCCGATCGGGCCATGACCATTCAGCGCGCCGTTGCCCGAGATGCAACACCCGACGATCTGGTGCAGCCAGGCCACGTGTTTCCCTTGATGGCGCAACCTGGTGGGGTCCTCAATCGCGCAGGACACACCGAGGCTGGCTGCGATCTCGCCCGACTTGCGGGCCTTGAACCCGCTGCCGTGATCGTTGAAATCCTCAATGAGGACGGCAGCATGGCAAGGCGCCCCGACCTTGAGGCCTTTGCTGTGGAGCATGGCCTTAAAATCGGAACCATTACCGACCTCATTGAATACCGGATTAAAAACGAGAAAACCGTCGAACGTATTTGTGAATGTGATTTTCCGACCGACTATGGAAAATTCAGGATGCTGGCTTATCAGGACCAGGTCGACCAAAAGGTTCATCTGGCCCTGGTCATGGGTCAGGTTTCAGGGACTGATCCCGTCCTCGTCCGCGTCCATGGCCGGAACCTTCTGGGAGACTTGCTCAGCGGCAAACGTGAAGGGGTTGGTGTTCCCCTGCGTCAAGCGATGCACCGAATTGCCGAAGAAGGGAAAGGCGCTTTGGTCGTGATTCGCCGCGAAGAAGATGACAAATTCCTGATCGAACGTATTCACCAATACCAAATGGCCGATCACGGCGTAGAATTATCCCCACTGTCTTCAAACCACGACGATTGGCGAACAACCGGAACCGGGGCCCAGATTCTGGCCGATTTAGGCATTCATAAGCTCAGGGTCCTCGGCAGCTCACCCAAAAAGTACCTGGGCCTTTCTGGATACGGGCTCGAGGTCGTAGAATTCGTGACCCTCGACGGTGAGCGGTGACCGACAGCGCCTTCGGCGAGAGATCAGCAAGCTCATTGCGGCCATTGAGCGCGAATGGAAGGAGGAGCTCGGGGGCCCAGAGGCCGCTGCTACAGAGAAGGCCTTGAGAAAGACCCATCTTTTTTTAACCTGCCTGACCGATGACAAACCTTGGGGATTAGAGCCACCAGAAACCCTGAGTGAGATCCTTGGCGAAGATTGGCTCGAGAGCCATCCCTGGGCTATCCCTCATGTCGCCAAAATTCAAAAGGCGATCAGGATCGCCATCACCCCGACGCAAGACACGATCTAAATACGAGAGAACAATCACTCATGCACCCCATCAAAACATTCGAAGGCCAGCTCAATGTCCAAGGCGCCCGCTTTTGTCTGGTCTCCTCACGCTTTAACAGCTTCATTGTCGACGCCTTAACCAGCGGAGCCATCGATGCACTTCTTCGTCATGGTGCTCGCCATGACGACATTCACCTGATCAAAGTGCCAGGTGCCTACGAACTTCCATTGGCCATTCAAAAGGCAGCAGCAACCGGTCGCTACCACGGGATCATCGCTCTCGGTGCCGTTATTCGAGGCTCAACCCCGCATTTTGATTACGTCGCCGGTGAATGCACCAAAGGCATCAGCACGCTGTGCTTGAAGCATGAAATTCCTATTGGCTTTGGTGTTTTGACCGTCGATACCATCGAGCAGGCCATTGAACGCGCCGGAACCAAGGCTGGCAACAAGGGCGCCGAAGCCGCTATTTCAGTTGTCGAAATGGTCAACCTGTTGCGGGAACTCGACGCAGGATGATCACTCCCAAAAGCCAGGCCCGACGGAGCGCCGTTCAAGCCATCTATCAATGGCAGCTCACCGGCTATGACCTCAACGAAATCGAGCGCCAGTTTGTTGAAGAGCATGGCATCAGTAAAGGAGAGTTATCCTACTTTCAGGATCTTCTCCACAACGTCCCAACGCGGATCGATGTGATCGATGCAGCCCTGCAGGAATATACCAACCGCTCCATTGATCATATCGATCCGGTCGAGCGCGCGATTCTAAGAATCAGCACCTATGAACTGATGGAGCATCCCGAAATTCCTTACCGCGTGGTCGTCAATGAAGGCATCAATCTTGCGAAAGAGTTCGGGGCTACGCAGAGCCATAAATTCGTGAATGGGGTTCTCGATCGAATGGCCCGGAAATTCCGCACCGTCGAATTGCAGACACCCCGTGAGGCTAAGCCCTGAAGCGTCATGGGGCAAGGCGAATTTGATCTAATTCGCCGCATTGCGGCACGCGTAAGTCCTCGACAGGAAACCCGCCTCGGAATCGGTGATGATTGCGCTCTTGTTCAAATACCTCAAGGTCATGAACTAGCGATTACAGTCGACACCATGGTGGAAGATATTCACTTTCTAAAGGGTACCGACCCTGGCCACTTAGGTCACAAACTTCTCGCGGTGAATCTCAGCGATCTTGCCGCGATGGGAGCGGAGCCCCTCTGGTGCACCCTGGCGCTTACCCTCCCAGAGCTTGATCCATTTTGGATAGAGGCCTTCCTTGAAGGTTTTTTGAGCCTCGCTAAAAGCCACCATATCGAACTGATCGGTGGCGATACGACACAGGGGCCCCGCGCCATGACCGTGCAGGCCCTGGGTAAAGTCCCAACAGGACAGGCCCTCCGAAGAACCCATGCGAAGGTCGGGGACCTTATCTATGTGAGCGGCCAGATCGGTGGAGCCGGGCTTGGTCTCAAAATACGTCAGAACCTTACCACCCTGAGTGATAAAGCCGCCATTGATGCGCTTGAATGCCCAACACCGCGCACAGCCCTTGGCCAAGACCTTCGAGGGATCGCCCATGCTTGCATTGACATCTCCGATGGCCTGCTTGCCGATTTGGGTCATATTCTGAGTGCCAGCAAGGTAGGCGCCAGCATCGACATCGAAGCGATCCCTCTGTTAGCCTCAGTCAGAAGCTATTGCACTCTAACCGGCGATATTGGATTCCCCTTAATGTCCGGCGATGATTACGAGCTCTGCTTTACAGTGCCCAGCGACAAGCGGAGCCAGGTGGACTCTCTCCTTAGGCAACACCGACTCCAGGGAGGGGTCATTGGCGTCATTGTCAAAAGCCCAGGACTTGATGTCCAGCAGGGGGGGAAGGCCCTCCAACTCAAAGGAAAAGGCTATGAGCACTTCAAAAGCGGCACCTAAATATCAAAAGACAAAGCGCGCCCCCCCCTCGCTGAAGGTCGTCTATGGGGATCTCTGGTGTTTTCTTGGGTTTGGATTGGGTGCCGGTTTATCGCCATGGGCTCCTGGGACCCTTGGGACATTGGTCGCGGTCCCTCTCTATTATGTCCTTCGGGATCTCTCGATCGAATGGTATATGGGCGTGGTTTTTCTGTTGTTTCTTGCGGGCATCAGAATCTGTGAGCGCTCAGAGCAAAGGGTCGGCTGCGGCGATCATTCTGGCATCGTCTGGGACGAAATCGTCGGTTACCTCATCACCATGACGGCAGCGCCACTCCATTGGACATCCGTGGTTCTAGGATTTGTCTTGTTCAGGCTATTCGATATTCTCAAGCCTTGGCCCATTAAGCGACTAGATCAAACTATCCATGGTGGATTAGGCATTATGCTCGATGACGTTCTTGCAGGCATCTTCGCGGCACTGGCCATGATGCTCGTGAACCGCGCGATATGACGATCCACGACCCTCATTAGGAGCGCACGGAACTCCCGTCACAAGGACCTCTTCGTTGCATAAGAATGATGAGGCTGCTACAATGGCGGGATAATCGCGGGGTGGAGCAGTCTGGTAGCTCGTCGGGCTCATAACCCGAAGGTCATAGGTTCAAATCCTGTCCCCGCTACCAAATAAAACAGTGACTTGGGGCCGAAAGGCCCTTTTTCATGTCTGGGCTATTTTCAGTGCGGCGCCAATCAGCACCAAGGTTTTCTATCCCTCTGTTTGCAATGCGTGCTCAGGCAACACCCAATCTTTGAAAAATCGTAATTACTCAGCGTCCCTCGGCTAGCTGAGGGACGCTGAGTAATTACACCGCTTCAAGATGTCGGTCATCCACTGGTAAGCTGCGACCCGGTCCGCCAGCGTGAAACTAATGGCCTCGTTGCTGGAAACGAAGGCTTGCACCTGCGCCAATGTTTGTAATCCTTGGGTTTGTATAGTCACGATCATGTCTCCATGATCCCAACTTTTTCGCCTACAGGCTCATGTGTCATTGGACAAGGCTTCATGATGCATTTGATCTTCTTGTCATTTATACTAATTTGATAAATTTCCAGCCAAACGATACCGTGCCGCTCCCGCACACTCGTCACCCCGACATAATTCGCTAAGTCAAGACTCCCTATCCGCGTGCTCAACGTATTGGCCATTTCTGGCCCGATTTTCTTTATCATCTTTCTAGGCTTTCTGGCCGTTAAAGCCAAACTACTGCGTTCAGAGGAAAGTCGGGCTTTAGGTTCCTTCGTCGTCCATTTCGCGCTCCCTGCGCTACTCTTCAAGGCGCTGGCACAAAGACCCGCAGCGAACCTAGTGGATCCCACCTTAATGACGCATTACGGGGCAGGATCGATCTTGGTGTTTACCTTGATTACCTTGGTGATGTTGAGGCGCCACAGCCCACAGAAAGCAACCGCAATGGCCGTTGGCTCGTCTCTCTCGAACAGCGCCTTCATGGGTTTCCCCATTGCCGAGGAACTTTTTGGCAAAGATGCCGCGGGTATGCTGGCTGTCTATGTTTTCGTCGAAAATCTCATTATTGTTCCCCTCCTGCTCATCATTGCCGAGTTGACTTCAAAGCGAGAAGGTCATTGGTTCAGGCTAATGTATGAAATCCCCTCCCGCCTGATTAAAAACCCTCTGGTTCTTGCCATGATCGCAGGCATCATATTTTCGACCTGTCACATCCCTCTTCAAGGAGCCCCGGCTCGAACCATCAATCTCCTATCAGCGGCTTCAGCGCCTACAGCCCTCTTCTATATTGGGTGTTCACTGGCCGGGTTAAAGATTAAAGGCCATAGTTACGACATTGGCATCATCACCTTCAGCAAACTGATTCTGCATCCGTGCAGTGTCCTTATGACATTCGTTGTATTCCCTGCCCATGATGCCGAGATCATAAAGGCCGCGACGCTCAATGCCGCCATGCCAATGGCGACCATCTATCCATTACTAAGCCAACGATATGGTCAAGAAGGTATTGCATCAGCCATCCTTGTTGTCACATCCGTCCTCTCCTTCATCAGCATCAGCGCTCTCCTTTGGTTATTCACGTCGGATTTCGGTGGTCCCTCTATCCTGAGTGGCCTTTGCGTCGCGCACTGTGATTGACCCAGTAAATCTCGTCTTTCATGTTATTTAATGAGTTGTTAGATGAAGGAGGTTTTGCAGCGCCGCACGCGATAGTAGTCGCACCGCCATTCGGAATCGTGGAAGTAACCGTCCGCCATCAGGTCTATGAAGGCACTGAGTGTGACGATCTTCCGCCGGTTTTCAACTGTCTTCGAGCCCAAGACCCTAACAATTGGCTGTTTTTTTATCAGAGGCACTCGGCTAACATGGCAGGTGTATTTCTGGGGCCAATGAGCGAGACCTGGTTGATCTGAATGGGGGAATATTTAATAACAGCGCACAAAGAAGGCCAACCAAATAAGACCTAAGAAAAAAGGTGAAGTTCAAAAAAATTTTTTGAACGAAAATAAATCTAGAAGATCTTACAGTTCGCTGATTTTTTACTTACCCTCTTCTACCAAATGGAGAAAGATATGACCATAGTACCTAAAAAGTTAATAATATTGCTTGCTGCATTACTGACATCAACTTCAGCATGGTCGGCAACAAGTGTTGTTTTGAGGTCGGATGATTTCGTTGGAATCACTTTCTGGTTAATCAGTATGGCGCTGGTGGCTGCTACAGCTTTCTTTTTTCTAGAAACCCAGCGGGTAGAGGGAAAATGGAAGACATCCCTAGTTGTTTCTGGTTTGGTTACATTGGTGGCAGCAGTTCATTATTTCTACATGAGAGAGGTGTGGATACAAACTGGTGATACACCTACTGTCTTTCGTTACATCGACTGGCTAATTACTGTTCCACTTCTAATGGTTGAATTTTATCTAATACTCGCAGCCATAACGAAGGTCCCGGATGGTGTGTTCTGGAGACTCATGGTGGGAACCGTCGTCATGTTAGTGAGTGGCTACCTTGGCGAGGTTGGTGTACTCGGTCATGGTATTGGCTTCTCCTTTGGCATGGCTGGCTGGATTTTCATTCTTTATGAGATTTTCTATGGGGAAGCGGGAAAGATAAGTGCAACTGAAGCACCTGAATCTGTAAAAAAAGCCTACAACTTGATGAAACTAATCGTAACGATTGGCTGGTCAGTTTATCCCATAGGGTACTTTGTCGGATACCTGGCTGGAATGCCTGCTGAGGCTAGTATGGCGGGATTGAACGTTGTGTACAACTTAGCTGATGTTGTTAACAAGATCGCATTTGGTGTAATTATTTGGACTGCAGCTTCTGCAGAATCATACAAGACCAAATAGGCGAATTCATGAAATATGGGGTGAGCCACTCACCCCATATATATCCTAGAAAGGGGGTTTCTATGAAAGTCCTTGAGAAAAAAAAAGAGGGCCCCGTCCTTCCTGTTGACGCCAGCTTAATTAATGACATTGATAGGATAATGGAGCGTGCCGTCGGATATAGCTATAGATCCGATAGGTTTTCCTCAAGCATTGTCTGTCAGGCATCGTTAAAGCATTTAAGATCTGGCGGGGGTAGGTCACGTGTGTTACTTTCTTACCACGTAGGTGAAAGTCTCGGTTTGGCAAATAACTATGCCATGGCGCTCGGAGCCGCCGTAGAACTATTGCATAACGCTTCACTCGTCCATGATGACATCCACGATAAGTCGCTTACCCGGCGAGGAAGGCCAAACGTCAGAGCCGTTTACGGAGATGACCTTGCAATCTTGGTGGGTGATATCATGATTTCTGGCGCTTATGGCGTTCTTGCTGAATATACCTCACCAAAATACATTTCACAGATTTTGGGTCATGTACATTTGAGAGTTCGAGATGTCATTAATGGGCAATGGTCAGACATTGAGAGCTTTAAGCGCTGTCGTACTGTTGAGGATTATATAGTTATTGTTGCATCAAAGTCAGGAGGGCTTATCCGATTGGCTATGGAGCTTCCATTTATAGCCACCGGATACAATTGGTCAATCGTAGATAAAGCTGGTCGGGCTGCCGAGAGGTACGCAGTGGCTTATCAAATATTTGATGATCTTCTCGATATACAAGAGGATTCAAAAAATGAAATTAAGGAACAAAGCCTAAATTTTATCCACTTGCTTTCATCCGAAATGAGTCTTACACAAGCAAGCACTGAGGCTATCAGAATCGCGAGAGAGATACTGTCCAGCGTTATTTGTGAGTGTGAGGTATTGCCAAGAGACTCAGGTCTTCCGTTGATTAATCTCAGCCAACAACTTCAAACAACAATGATGCACGAGTTTGGCCAGTGACTCGTACAGCAACAATTGTCGGAGGTGGGTTTGGTGGAATGGCCGCGGCCATACGATCCAAATCACAGGGTTTTGATGTAACCCTCATAGATCGCGGTAATCAGTTGGGTGGAAAAGCATGCGTGTATGAACGAGAGGGATTTCGCCATGATGGAGGCCCTACCGTCATCACCGCCCCTTTTCTTCTTGAGGAGCTTTTCGAGTTGATGGGGGAGCGCCTTCAAGATCATCTAGATCTTATCCCGCTTGATCCATGGTATCGGTTTACATTCAAGGATGGATCGGAATTCAACTATGGTGGGACTGTAGAGAACACATTGGATGAAATCCGTAAGTTCAGTGGTTCAGATGTGGAAGGTTACCAGGCACTTCTGTCGCAGTCTAAAAAGTTATTCGACACTGGATTTACGAAGCTTTCAGCTGAACCCTTCGACAATCTCTTCATGATGTTGAGGCAAATACCGGACCTTTTTTCCCTTAGAGCCTACCAATCCGTTTGGCAACTAGTGTCTCATCACTTAAAGGATGACCACTTAAGAAGAGCATTTTCTATTCAACCGCTCCTTGTGGGTGGAAACCCATTCGACACCACATGCATTTACAGCTTGATTCACTATTTGGAGAGGAAGTGGGGCATCTTCTTCCCAAGGGGGGGGACTGGCGCACTCGTTGCAGCCCTTGAGGCATTGATGCGGCGTAATGATATAAAAATCAGGTTATCTGAAGAGGTTGAAAAGATTGTCGTACGTAAAGGGAAGGCTGAGGGGGTTTTACTCAGGAGCGGGGAAGAAGTTCGAAGCGATATTGTCGTTGCAAATTCCGACGCCCCTTACCTCTACACCCATATGTTAGATAAAGAGACGGCAGGAATGAGTGCCAGACTCAAAGTGCGTGCATCCAAATACTCGATGGGGCTGTTCGTACTCTATTTTGGCACTCTAAAAAAATATCCAGAACTGGCGCACCATACCATTTGGATGGGTGACCGTTATGAATCTTTGCTCGATGATATTTTCAACAAACAAGTCCTTCCTGAGGATTTCTCGCTTTACATTCACCGCCCGACAGCAACTGACCCAAGTTTTGCTCCTGAAGGCTGCGATAGTTTTTACGTGTTGTGTCCAGTTCCTAATCTTCAAGCGGAAGTCGATTGGAAAGAAGAGGGGCCCAGATTGAAGGCGCGGATTGTCAGATCGTTGGATGAGACCATCATGCCAGGATTGAAAGACAGTATCACTGCTGATTTTTTCAAAACACCAGAAGACTTCCGTAATGATCATCTGTCTCTTCACGGGGCAGCATTTTCCATTGCCCCGATTTTCACTCAGTCTGCATGGTTTAGATTCCACAACAAGGCTGAAGGAGTTAAAAACCTCTATCTGGTTGGTGCCGGCTGTCACCCAGGTGCAGGGCTCCCCGGTGTTTTATGCTCTGCAAAAGTATTTCATGAACTGATCCGACGGGAGGCTGCTTGAACGAGACGAATCAAACCAGACTCACCGCCAAAGATTCACTCAGGACAGGAAGTCGAACTTTCTTTTTTGCTAGTTTTTTACTGACATCCGATGTTGCTCATAAAGCGGCAAGACTATATCAATTCTGTCGATACGTTGACGATGTCGTTGATCTAGCAAAAGATAGCTCTGAAGCCAAGATGTCAATACAACATTTATTAAGTGATTTTGAACTTATTGAGCCTCACGACCGTGAAATCATTAATGCTCGGGCGCTATTTGAAGAATGTGGTATCCCACTTTGGATACCTAGAGAATTACTCCGAGGAGTGGAAACTGATGTTGACGGAGTTGAAATACGCGCTGAAGAGGATCTTCTTCAATACAGCTTCAGAGTAGCAGGCACTGTGGGTCTTATGATGTGCTACGTTTTGGGCGTTAATGAGGCTTCAGCCCGCAACCATGCTGTGGACCTCGGAATAGCCATGCAATTGACAAATATACTGAGGGATGTGAAGGAGGATGCGATGATGGGAAGACGATATATTCCTTCATCATGGGTTCCTAATATTTTAATAAAGGATATTCTTTCCGACTCGGAATGTATCGATCAAGAACTTATCACCATAGGACTCGAACGTCTCCATGCTCTCTCTGAGATCTATTACAAAAGTGGATTTCTCGGATTGCCTTTCATTCCGATCAAGTCTCGATATGCGATATTGATCGCGGGAGAACTCTATCGAAACATAGGATTAACCATCAAGGACAAGGGCTACAACTTCAGAGGCGACCGTGTGGTAATCCCTTTGCTTTCAAAATTCATCATCACCTTCAGGGACGTCGTTTTAGCGACACTCTCAAAAAACTTTTGGTCTCGCCCGCGAGCGCATGAAAAACGACTGCACGCCCCCATCGCGACATATCCGATTTCCTCCGAAAACTCACCAACGCTATGACCTTGTCATTTTGGGGGCTGGATGTGCGGGGCTATCGCTCGCATATAATCTTTCAGCAGATCCCGACTACAAAGGCCGTGTCCTCCTTGTGGACCGTAAGGTCGACTACGATAGGGACAGATCCTGGTGTTTTTTTGCACCAGATGACCCAACCCTTGTCCCAGAAAGCCTCATTGCTCATCGATGGCCGATTGCTATCGTCCGCCGTGGAGATGACTCACTTAGACTGTCGCTTGATTCGAAGCCATACACGCTGGTTGATGCGTCATTTTTTTACCAACAAGCTTTTGAGCGATTGATAGAGGATTCGCGTTTTTCGATCGCCTTGGGTCACACAATATCCGATGAGGATGTGCTGGATGAAGGTGGAGACATAACCATAAGATTGGACGAGCAATCCTATGTCACTTATCAAGTTGTTGATAGCCGAACAGACCATCTTATCGCTCCATCATCAGCTCAGCTTTGGCAGGTATTCTTAGGCTATGAAATAGAAACTGATAGGCCTGTATTTAATTCTGAGGAGGCTACCTTGATGGATTTTATTGAGGATCAGAGCCATCTCGTCAGCTTTATGTACGAATTACCGACCAGTCGGACCAAGGCATTAATGGAGTACACAGTATTCTCAGCTACCTGCATAAACCCCGAAAGTCTTCGGCCGCTCTTGGAAAAGATCATAGATGAGCGACTTATAGGGAAGGCCTTCAGGATCAATCGAATTGAAAAAGGGGTGATACCGATGGGACTGGCCGATCAATCTCAAAGCACCAACCAAAGGTGGCTTAAGGCAGGACTGATGGCTGGAGCTGCGAGGCCAAGTACTGGTTACGCATTTTTGCGAATACAGCGTTGGGCAAGAAAATGTTCCGAGAAGATTAGATGGCAATCTAAAATGGGAGTTGCCCACAAAGATCCTATTCTTACGTCGACTATGGACAGGATGTTTCTAAACGTATTAGCCATGACGCCACATCATGCCTCAAGGCTTTTTTTCGATCTCTTTAAGAATACACCAACTCCCGCCCTGATTAGGTTCCTCAATGATGAGGGGCGCTGGCTAGATCACATCCTAGTCATCCTCTCTCTACCCAAGATTCCATTCTTAAGAAGACTCTTTTTAAAATGATTGGCTCGTTGATTAAGAATACCAATATCATTTATGGTCTACTTCTCGTTACAGCGACCTTCGCGCAATGGCGACATATTGAAACCAATAATAATATACTATTAGTTGCAGGCGCCTTAGTATTTCTATTCGGCATACCTCATGGCGCAGCGGATACATTAATATTCAGAAGAATTAGCCGTTATGACAGCTATATAGGATGGATTCTATTCGGATTATTGTACATATTAATGGCGGCAACCATATACAGTGTATGGTTATGGAACCCCCCTATTTTTTTAGGCTATCTACTTTTTATTTCTGTCATTCACTTTGGAGAAGACCTTCATGGCGTTTCGCATCGCCGGATAAAGCTAAGTTATGGTCTTGCTATTGTATTTTTACCTGCTCTGTTATGGCAAAGTGAAGTCTCGAAGCTATATGGATTTCTAGTGGGAACGCCAATGGCGGTATCCTTTGCTCATTTCTCACATCTCATCGCTTGGATCTCTCTGGCAAATCTAGCTATCAGCGTCTTCGCTTACAGAGGGATTCTCAGCCATAAATCATATGCTTTGATAGCCTGGCCAATAATAACTCTTGTAATACTAGAGCCATTGCTCGGGTTCGCTTTATACTTCGGCCTTTGGCACAGTCGTCTGCATTTGAAAAGGCTTGTCGGATTAAGAATTATGGACCGAGAACCGATGACCATCTTAATGGTGGCCGCACCTTTAATAATAACTCTAATAGGAGCATATTATGGGTTTTACAAACTAGGAGGCATCAATGACTCTAGTTTTTCAAGAATTATCTTTGTTGGACTAGGCTCTCTAACCTTTCCTCATCTTTTCATGGTCTATGCGCTTGGTAGCTTGGACAAAACCCGGGGTTTTAGTCTCCCCCAAAATTGAGACACGCATGAGTGTTAATGTCTGTAATCAAAGGAAAGATGTTCTCAATTTAGCCAGAAAGTCGCTACCTAAAACGGCCAAACTGACAAAATATTTGACGCTAGAGAGGATATATATCCTGCAGCCAAAACCTGCCAAAATGTTGATTTGCAGAGAGATGTGCCCTAGGGGTCAATTTTCGCTCGGCGCGAACAAGGGAACATCTGGTGGCGAGTCCAGATGCGATATCTTGGCCGGCATGTCATCCTTCAAGTGAACGCCTGTCAAACCCCTTCGCAGCGCTTCACTGGTGAGATAAAGTATTTTAATGGCCGCCTCTTCAAACGACAGACCATCGGGAGGCCTAATATTGGAAATACAATTGCGTTCTGCATCCGAACGTCCAACCCTTGGCGCAAAGGTGAGATAGGCCCCTAAACTATCTGCAGCGCTGAGACCTGGACGTTCGCCGACCAGGATCACTGACAACCTTGCATTCATGAGACTTCCGATTTTATCGGCCACTGCCACCCGTCCATTCTCAATCAAAATGATGGGGGCCACGACAAAACCTCTTTCTATAAACCGCCGGTGGATTTCTTCAATTAAAGGGACCCCGTGCGTTTGTGCCGCTGTCGAGGAAAGCCCATTGGTTAAAATGAGGGCGATATCCACCGGCGGCAAGCTCATTGATTCTAGAAGATGCTGGCTGTCATGACTGAGTGAGCGACCATCGTCAGGCCTTAAAAGATACTGCTCTCGCGTAAGGACTTTAGTTGATAGGATCAGATGGTGGTGACCTGTCGCCTCCAGTGAGGCGGCAGAGGATTCAGGGCGCCAGGGCTTAAGGACAGCATCACGGGCCGCGGCGTGGCACAACTGAAAATCAAGCAATGCTTTCGTAGGAAGCCCCGAACCACATTGGCCCTGAGCAATACGGGCCTGAGTAAAAGAGCGAAGGCCAGCCCAAGGATCCATCATCAAAACGCACCGCCAAAGTCTGAGAATTGCTCAAGGAGAGGAACCTCCCGCCGGTCATGACTCAAGCGATTGCCTTCAAAAATACCCATGGATTCAAGCCAAGCTTCGAATTCTGGTGCCGGCCTGAGTCCCAGCGTTTCTCGAAGATACAAGGCATCATGGAAGGAGGTACTCTGATAGGCCAGCATGACATCATCAGACCCTGGAATCCCCATGATGAAATTACAGCCCGCCACCCCGAGCAGCGTCAGTAGATTATCCATATCATTCTGATCAGCCTCCGCATGATTGGTGTAACAAACGTCACAGCCCATCGGAAGCCCGAGCAGCTTTCCACAGAAGTGATCCTCAAGGCCTGCCCGAATGATTTGCTTCCCATCATAAAGATATTCAGGGCCGATGAAACCCACCACCGTATTGACCAAGAGCGGCGACAATTCGCGGGCCACCGCATATGCCCTAGCCTCTAAAGTCTGGGCATCGACACCATGATGTGCATGGGCTGAAAGAGCGCTACCCTGACCGGTTTCAAAATACATCAGATGGTTGCCAAGGGTCCCTCGGCCAAGACTCTCGGCCATGGCCTGCGCTTCTCGCAGGATGGAAAGGTCAATTCCGAAGCTTTTATTAGCGGCTTGTGTCCCGGCGATCGACTGGAACACAAGATCCACCGGTACCCCTTTTTCCATGAGTGCCATGGTGGTGGTGACGTGGGCGAGGACACAGGATTGCGTGGTATCTCGTATCGATCGATCACTTCACCCAAAAAATGAAGGAGCGTTTCGACATTCTGGAGATTGTCCGTCGCTGGATTGATCCCAATGACCGCATCGCCGCTGCCATACATCAGCCCATCAAGAACGCTGGCGGCAATGCCTCTGGGATCATCGGTCGGGTGATTCGGCTGAAGCCGGGTCGCAAGACGCCCCGGGAGCCCTAAGGTATTCCTGAACCGGGTCACGACCCGACACCGCCTTGAAACACTGATCAGGTCCTGATTGCGCATGATCTTGCTGACTGCCGCGACCATTTCAGGGGTCAATCCATCCTGGAGATGGGCAAGGTCTGAGGTATCCTTCAGCAGCCAATCACGAAAGCCGCCCACGGTCAGCCCGGAAAGGGGGCCAAACGCCACGACATCATGCCGCTCGAGAATCAGTCGGGACACCTCATCCATTTCAGGTGGAATCAGGGGCTCCTCGATGAACTGACTCAACGGCACTTCGGCCAGAACCCGTTGCGCCATGGCCCGTTCAAGCTCAGACTCGGCCGCAAGGCCCGCAAGCTCATCGGCAGAGCGGCGAGGGGAGGCTTTAGCCATCAAGGTCCGAAGATCACTGAACGCGAACTGCTGCCCCTTAAAATGCGCTGAATAGACCATGCACGTGAATCAGGATTTGCTCTTCAGCAAATCCCTGATTTCGGTCAATAACTGAAGCTCTGCCGTGACCTCGGGAGGCGGCATCTCTCGTGGCGCTCGAGAGGCAATCGCCATCAGTTTATTCATCGGCTTGACGATGACAAAAAAGACGACCATCGCCGTCATCAGAAAGCTAAAGCCCGCGCCAAGGATCGATCCGACATCAAGTTCAATCAGTTTATTGACCGCTTTGGTGATGGGCTCCCCAGCTGCATTCTTTTCGGTGACCTCTACCAGCTTTTCCATGATCGGAATCGTTAGCTTTGGTTGCGGACCCCCACCAGCCAAGGCTAACACCGGCTCAATGATGCCTTTGGTGAAAGCCGTCACGATCCCGGTAAAGGCGGCGCCAATAATCACACCTGTCGATAAATCAACGACATTGCCCTTCAGGATAAAACTCTTAAACTCTTCCAGCATTTTTAAAACCCCATTTTAAGGCGATAAAATTCTCTTAGGCCCTTTATCATAGGGCGCTTGAGTGATTGATATAACGTAAACCACCGCAACGACTGTGTCGTCAATTCTCCCGCACCGACAGCCTTTAGGATAGCGACGAACAGGAAGTAGCATGACCAAGCAGGCACACGAGGTGCCCACCCGACGACACCAGGCTAGGCACGCGATAGTGAGGGAAAGAATAAAGGAAGAACGCTTCATTTGGGAGACTCCCCAAGAAACTCCTTGACCATCAGCAGGAAAAGGAACTCGTCACTGAGGCTTGAACCGCCGTTCCAGGGGCGTTCCAAGATCCCAACAACGCCACTCACTGAAAAAGACCAAACCCATCTCTGCCTCCATCAGGCAGAGGGGCCGCCTTCCTCCTTGGAACATCAACCCTCGAGGTGAAGGCCGATCAGAACCACCAACCCGCCTTCTGGGTGGTTGGTCATCTCAATGACTCCACCTTGGGTTTTTATGAGGTTTGCAACAATCGAAAGACCGAGACCTGTCCCTCCAGTTTCTCTGGACCTTGAAGTCTCAAGACGTACAAAGGGCTTTAACACATCCTGCAATCTATATTCAGGAATACCCGGCCCGATATCTCGAATTTTTACCCAAGCCATATTCTCTCGTTTGCTTAGGCTTACATGGGCAGAAGTCCCATATTTAACTGCATTATCTAGTAGATTATCGAATATCCTTCTCAAAGCAAGAGGGTGTCCGAAAACAACTAAGCCATTAGAGGAGGACTCATCAAAAGCAACATCATAACCAGCGTCAATAAGGTCATCACAAATGCTTTGTAATAGAGAATGAAGATCAATTGACTTCTTTTGTTCGACGCTATAGAGACTCTTTGATAGCTCTAATCCTTCATCAATGAGATGTTGAATCGCCTTGATATCACCCCTCAATCTTGACCTCAAATCCTCATCCGAACAAGATTCAATCCGTAACCGCATCCTAGTCAGTGGCGTACAGATATCATGTGTTACTGAAGACAGGATGTGTGTTCGCTCAGCCATTAGCTCTCGAATATTTCCTTGCATGGCATTAAACGTTTCAGCAGCTAGACGAACTTCGGGCGGGCCAGAGACATCAAGGCCTGGCTGTGAGATATCATTACCAAATCTTTCCAATGCCTTTGTCATCCGCTTGAGTGGGCGTAGGCTCAGTAATACAATAGCCCACGCAACAACCGTCATAAAAGAGAGCACTAAAATGTCGCCATAGCGAATCAAATGGAATAACCCATGCTGTTTCCTATCTTTTGGTACAGCGTTATAGTGCAACATCACCTTTTGCCCATCATTGAACCTTATTCTTGCGCTCACAATAATGGGACACCTCGGAGCACTCGGGCAGTCATGGAACGTTTGAGTCCAGGCACCAATTACAGCAGCATGCTGATCTAATCCAGAAGTTAGTTTCTCGACCACTTGAGGGGAATCATATACCTCATGGACAGGTGATGCCTCAGGTATAAAGAGCTCATCTGATATCAATGAGTCCTGATTATAATCAAAGCTCCAGACCTCGCTAGAAAGAGAAACCAACGCGGACATTCTAGCTGATGGTTGCATGCCCGAAAGAGCTCTAGCAATATCAACCAAGTGCTGACTTGCATTGTCTGTTAACGACCCATCGATAAGATGAGAACGTTCTTTTGTATGATGCAGGTGGCTTAAAGCTAGAGCTATCGCCACACCGCCAATAACAATGATAAATATTCTTAATGATAGCGACAGTGATCCTAATAAATTAATCATCTGGGATATCTTTCAACGTTACCAACAAAAATATAGCCTTCATTACGTAGCGTCTTAATCATTTCCGGCGAACGTGCATCATCATCCAACTTCTGTCGTAACCTACAGACCTTTGTATCAATAGAACGATCAAAGGGTTCTTGCTCTCTCCCAACGACTGACTCCATGAGTTGGTCTCTACTGAGTATCTGATTGGGATGATCAAGTAACTGAGTTAATAACCTATACTCTGAGGCCGACAGGCTAACACCAATGCCTCTTGGAGAGGTTAAATCATGGCTCCTGGCATCCAAAGTCCAACCTGAAAAAACATAACCCCAGCCTATATCTGATTTGATTACTTTCGCCGTCATATCAGCGCGCCTTATGATGCTCTTAATCCGAGCTAAAAGCTCACGCGGCTCAAATGGCTTAGTCAGATAATCATCAGCACCTAACTCGAGACCTAAAATACGCTCTATGGGCTCGCTTTTCGCTGTCAATATTATAATAGGGATATCAGAATTTACCCTTATATTCTTACAGAGGGTCAGCCCATCAACCTCAGGAAGCATGACGTCAAGTATAATTAGGTGGATATCATTATTCATAATAGCCTGCTGCATCTGCTCACCATCCGCCGCAAGCGTCACGACACAGCCATTACTCTCAAGATAATCCCCCACTAAAAATCGAAGATCCTGATCATCATCAACAACAAGTATATGTGGTTTACTTTTCATTCCGATTTATACTTAAATGGTTACTGAATAATTCAGTGGCACCAGCCTCTTAACCATGAACGCCACTCACCATACCCCAAAAACAAAGACATCCGATCGATCCGCCTTCATCCCATATAGAAAATAATTATCACATAAGATGTGAGCTATCGATCTACATCATTTATTCATCAAATCCTGACAAGGCTATTTCAATTCCATGCTACGCGATAGCCTTCAGGCTCTTAACCGCTTGACGCGGTACGCACCATCAATACCAGAAAAAATGTCCCTCCTCGTTACATTGAAGCAGCACTATGTGCTTTCTCCATTGCCCTTCTGTATCTTTTTTGTGGCCTGATTGTTCAGCTTTTACTTCTAAACCCCCCGTTTCCATTCAAGTTTCCCAACTCCACCTATGGGATGTCCCGTGTTGAGCGCGCAAATCTTCTTCCTCAAAGATCACTGCCCATTCCCATGCACGGCCAAAGGGCGCCTCTTTCACGCGCTTCCCCTCGGAGTGAAAATGACCGCCTGGGTTTGGCGCCCCCTGATATGGCGCCGCCTCAGCCCGGCAATATTAAGGTAACAAAGCCTCAACAAATCAACCCCATGCTGAAAAACGTTTGGCACAAACCACTGATCTAATGAATACGCTTCCCGCAACCGTGAAGCACGGACCGTTAATCAACTATCCTCTTTGAGGACACATCATGGAACTGAATATGAAACTGATCGGCACATCTTTGATCTTTATTGCATTAGCAGCATCCCCCGGCGCTCAAGCGCGTGAAGGCCATAATTTTTCTGGTTTTGGGTCACCTCCAGGAACGCAGCAGGTCCGTGCCGAACTCTTGGCAACGGGCAGCTCTGTCGGCCAAGGAGAATTCACCTACACCACGCGCCCCAAAGGGGGATCACTTCATGGTGGCATTACGCTGCCCATCAGCAGCCTTCCCTCCCTCACAGACATTAACAGTGTCGCCACCAGCACAGCCCTCTTGGTTATTTCCAATGGCTCGACCAGCATCGCATCGTGCACGCTCCAAGCCCGCGATATCCGATTTGATTATTCCACCGGATCAAACCCAGCCGTCTACCTCGACTACGCCTTAATGACAAAAAGGAATGCCCCGGGGGGCGCATCATTCGAACTCGGCAACTGTGGCTCTTCACCCTTGCCGCCCATTGCAAGCGGCTATAGCGCAACCGTCACGATTTCAGGGCTAACGTTGTCAGGTTCCTTCCGATAACTCACCGCCTGGCTGAGAGGCCAGCACATCGCGTTTTTTCACAAAGCCCCCCACATCCTTAATATCCCGATGGTTATGAGGATATGGGGGGATTCTCTTTGAAGGTCGCAAAGCAAACTCCTCCCTGGTTTTTTTACCCCCTTTTTTCAGCTAGTGAACCAGTTCCGCTCCGATAAACCCCCTTGATCGGGTGCGGGGAAAGCCTTCATACTTCGGTCGATTCAATAGAGCTATTGCATGGGCTAGAATGAAGCCTTTGCTCATAAAAACTGGCGGGGGTGCGTTTTCAAAGGGGAGGAACAGCAGGAATCACACCAAAAGGGACATGGTCCGCTCTGAGAAATCAGGACTCTAAGCCACAGGGGACTAAACCCCCATCACTCCCCATGCAAGATAACAATTCCCATGGCACACCGAATACGCCGCCCTCTTCGAAGGCTTCCTTATCCTGAAGAGGCATGCGTTTTGGGACCAGAAGCCTGATGCAGTGAAACCATTCCTTAGCCTGATCGAGGGGGTTCCCCTGATTTATCAGGAAGATACATTCTTGGTCGTGGAAAAGCCTTCTGGACTTCTCTCGCAGCCCGGACTTGGATCGGCCCTTCAAGATTCGTTGATTTCCAGAATCAAAAAACGCTGGCCCAGCGCCAACCTGGTCCATCGCCTTGACCGTGACACCTCAGGGCTCCTTCTCATTGCCTTAGACCCTGCCATGCATCGCACCCTGAGCAAACTCTTTATAGAGAGAGCCGTCAACAAGAGGTATCGCGCACACGTGACGGGCCGTCTTCATGGGGCCTCAGGATCAATCGACGCACCTATCGGGAAATGCGGCAACCAACCACCGCGCTACGCCGTCGATCTTAGGGGCAAACCCAGTCGCACGGATTGGCGTCTCATCGAACGTCATGGCTCCTTCAGCAGCCTCGAGCTTGTTCCTCTGACCGGCCGTTCGCATCAGTTGCGCGTCCATTTGGCCCATTTAGGACACCCGATTATCGGGGACCCCATTTATAGTCAGATTCCGCCATCACAGCACCAACGACTCCATCTCCACGCCACCTTACTGTCCTTTCAACACCCGACCCTTAAAGAAGAGATGACCTTCCACTCATCATGTCCATTTTAACCTCCCCCAGAAGCGCCTAGAGTCGAAGAACGATCGAGGGGAGCCCCGATCACCATCCTGTCACGAAGCCCCCTAAGGCTTGCTCTCGCGTTTCTTTACATCGTATGTTGGGTTTGATTCGATCCTATTTGTCATACACCGATGCTTAAATAGCCCGAACTTCCATTCACCTTCTTTGCCAACCGTGACGCGTCCCGCTGCAATCATTCGCTCGATCATCGGCTCGACCCCTCGCCTCATTCGCCCACCCAAAGCCCACCAATTTTTAGGGTTCCTTTTTGCGTTCGAGATCTTTGCCGCATCTCTTCTCCTCTTCCAAGTGGAGCCTTTGATTGGAAAATTCATTCTGCCCTGGTTTGGAGGAGGACCCAGCGTCTGGACGTCCTGCATGCTTTTTTTTCAGCTCATGCTCCTGCTGGGCTATGCCTACGCCCATCTCAGTCTCCACCGGCTTACACCGCCGCATCAGGTGCTCATTCATGTCGTGATACTGATGGCTGCGGCCAGCTTGTTGCCTATCGCCCCGCCCGCCGATTGGAAGCCGGATGACAGCATCCACCCGACCCTCCTGATTCTGTTTGTTCTTCTTGGAAGCGTGGGGCTTCCCTATTTTGTGCTGGCCGCCAACGGCCCCTTGATGCAGGCCTGGTTCATACGACTGTTCCCAGGAAAATCGCCATACCCCCTCTATGCCCTCTCCAATCTCGGATCCCTCTTGGCTCTCATGAGCTATCCCTTTGCCATTGAACCCTTCTTTAGCCTCAGGCAACAAGCACTTGGCTGGGCGACGGGTTTCATGATCATGGTCCTCAGCGCCTTCTGGTTGGCACTTGCCTTCAGAAAACGGGCGCTCAAGAAAGATATTGCTGGCCCTTCTCGGACCAAAAAGTCGGAACAGCCCTCTCTCTCTGAGCATCTTCCAAAACCCATGCTGTGGATTCTCTGGCTCCTGCTGCCGGCTGCCTCCTCGACCCTTCTTCTTGCGACCACCAACCAGCTCTGCCAGGATGTGACCAGCGTGCCATTCCTCTGGCTGCTGCCACTGACTCTTTTTCTGTTGACCTATATCCTTTGCTTTGCCCAGCACTCCGCCTACTCAAGAACGCTCTTCAATCCCCT
>Ga0114964_10000251_pt1 | contig 40963 bp, 34 predicted proteins | sample C_131016_MF_Meta_FD_92638 | JGI IMG/M metagenome (GOLD analysis project Ga0114964, IMG submission 92638) | Freshwater microbial communities from Lake Croche, Canada to study carbon cycling - C_131016_MF_MetaG | ecosystem: Environmental > Aquatic > Freshwater > Lake | place: Lake Croche, Canada... | reverse complement strand
TTGGAAAAAGAATTAGCAGCATTTGTAAATAAAGAGGATTCTATTTTAATGAACTATGGCTATCAAGGTATCATGAGTGCCATAGATACTTTATGTGGACGTCATGATGTGGTGGTTTATGATGCCGAATGTCATGCTTGTATCATTGATGCATTAAGGATGATACCAGGCCATCGTTTTGTATACAAGCACAATGATGTGGCTGATTGTGAAAAGCAGTTGCTAAGAGCACAGGCATTGGTTGACAAGCAAGCATCTGGTGGCATATTGGTGATTACAGAAGGAGTTTTTGGAATGGCAGGTGATCAGGGTAGATTAAAAGAAATTGCAGCCTTAAAAAAGAAAGTGCCTTTTCGTTTACTGGTAGATGATGCACATGGTTTTGGCACCTTAGGAAAAACAGGAGCAGGAGCAGGCGAGGAGCAAGGTTGTCAAGATGAAATAGATTTGTATTTTTCTACTTTTGCAAAAAGCATGGCATCCATTGGTGCTTTTATGGCAGGGCCTCGCACCATTATTGATTACATTCGATACAATATTCGTTCTCAAATATTTGCTAAAAGTTTACCTATGGCATTTGTAGTGGGTAACCTAAAGCGTTTAGAATTATTAAGATCAACACCAGCATTAAAAGCCAACTTATGGAAAAATGCATTGGCCTTACAAAATGGTTTAAAAGAGAAAGGATTTGATATTGGTAAAACGGATTCAGTGGTTACGCCAGTATATATGAAAGGTGGAGTGGAAGAAGCTACCGCCATGGTAATGGATATAAGAGAAAATTATAAAATATTTTGTTCCATTGTTGTATATCCAGTCATCCCTAAAGGAAATATTATTTATAGACTTATTCCTACTGCCGAACATACGCAAGAGGAAATTGATTTAACATTAAAAGCGTTTAGTGAAACCAAGGCTAAATTAGATGCTGGCTTGTATAAATCGGATGAGATTCCAGATATGGCGAATAAAAAATAGCCAATTTATAGATGGTCTAATTGGTTTTGCTCTTTTTTGAGTAATTCAATACTTACATTTAGTTCAAATCCAATAAGTAGAATAAGTGCATTAATATACACTAAAGTCATCACTACCAATACGGTTCCGATAGAACCATAAATTTTATTATAACTGCTAAAGTGATTTACCCAATAGGAAAAACCTAAGGTGGTAAGTAACATGAGTAAGGTGGATAACAAAGCACCTGGTGACATCAATGACCATTTTTCTTTTATCAATGGAGCATATTTATAAATAAATGCATTCCCAAAAAATAGCAATAAAATAATCACACCCCATCTTACTGAATTCCAATAAGGAATGATGGTTTTTCTTTTTATATTAAAAACTTCTCTTAATAAAGTAGTCAATTGATCCTGTCCTATTAATACCAATAAGCTGGCAAAAACCAATAGGAACAATATAATAGTCAATCTTATTGCCCTCATTCTTTGGTGTAAGAAAAAGGGTTTATTCTGCATAATTGATTTATCAAAACTTCTTATAATACCTGTCATTGCATTGGATGCGTAAAAAAGCAAGAGTAAAAATCCAAATGAAAAAACACCCACATGCTGACTTAGTAAATCATTAATGATGTCTAAAATAAATTTATAAGTACTTGAATTAGGGGAAATATCTTTAAATACCGAAAGGATTTGTTTTTTTACTTTTAGGCTTGAAGGAAAATATGGTATAATAGAAAATAAGAATAAAAATCCAGCAGGCAATGCCATGATTAAATTAAAGGAAATAGCAGAGGCGCGATCATATAAGCCTAAGGTGTTTAATTGCTTAAATAAAAACTTAATCACTTGATATAAATTAACGTGCTCGAAGCCGGGGATATAAATAAGTTTGGCTTTCTGTTTTAAAAATAAAAACAGTGGTTTGATCAATTGTATGGAGGTAACTTTTATTTGATTGAGCAGGTTCAAGAAAGTGATATTTATAATTTAAAATTACGACTATTTTAAAACTTCTTTTTGTTTCTTCTTTTCTTGGTATTCGTCTAATTTAAGCTGGTATTGTTTTGCATATTTCATATGTTCAGCATAATTAGTACTAAAGTGATGGTAGCCGCTAAAATCGGCTTTTGCAACAAAATAAATATAGTCGGTTGTGGGTGCATCTAAAACTAAGTCAATGGTTTTAGGTGATGGGGTTCCAATGGGACCTGGAGGTAATCCTTTTACTCTATAGGTATTGTAAGGAGAAGGGTTACTTAAATATTTATCATAGATTCTGGTTAAAGTAAAATCTTGCATGGCGTATTTTATGGTAGGGCATGCTTGAAGCGGCATACTTTTTTTGAGCCTGTTTTGATATACACTTGCAATTATGGATTTGTCTGCGTCATAATTGGTTTCTTCGTCAACAATCGAAGCCAAGGTGTATACTTCATTTTTAGTCATCCCTTTTGACTTGGCTTTTTCTATTCTTTGGTTGCTGTTCCAAAATAGATCAGCCGCGGTTTTCATTTTTTGTAAAAGCTTTGGAATAGGCGTAGACCAATACATTTCATAGGTATTGGGTATAAAAATAGTAAGCAGTTGAGTGGTGTCAATTTCAAATTTTGCCAAGGAGTCGTTACTGTTTAGATAGGTAGCGCAGGTGGCACTATCACTGTACAAGGTGGATCCAATTAATTTAGCTAGTTCAGCCCTGGTTCTAACTCTATTAAGTACAAATTTTACAGAAGCTTGTTGATTGTTTCTAAGCATACGCAATAGATTCAACATGCTTGTATTTTTAAAAACTAAAAAACGACCTGCTTTAAGTTTATCTTCTACTTTTAAAATTTTTGCAAAAAATAAAAAGCTAGGTTTATCAAGTATAATTTTTTTAACGACCAAGGTATCTGCTAAATCAGAAAGACCTGTTTTATTGTATACAAAACTGGTTTTTTCTGCTGAGAAATGAGTGGTTTTAATAAATAGGTTATAACTGGTATAAACCAATGCAATAATTAAAACTAAGTAAAATATCTTTTTCATAACTGATACAGTAAACTTGATTTAAATTGTCCAATCAATAATACAATAAAAATCCCTCCCATTGGCATGGGAGGGATAAAATATTTTAATAAAAAAGTAGTTGCTTATTTCTTGTCAGCAGCAGGTGCATTGGCAGGAGCAGCTACTGGAGCTGGTGTATTTGCAGGCGCAGTAATGGAGGTATTTACTTTGTTTAAAATTCCTTTATCGCTAGTGCTTCCGCCTGATTTTAAAAATAAGGTAGAGGTCATTGCCAAAACAGCAATCGCTGCAGCAAAAATCCAAGTGCCTTTTTCAAGTACATCGGTTGTTTGTTTAACGCCCATGAAATTATTGGTCAAACCGCCCACATTCGCATTTAAACCGCCACCCTTTGGGTTTTGTATTAATACTATAAATCCAAGGCCAGCAGAGGCTACTATAATTAATATCAAATAAAGTGTTATCATTTTCTTTGTTTTAGTTGTTCTATTCTGGTTGCAAAATAAACGGATTTTTCAGGAAAAATAAAACTTAATTTGGAATAGACGTCAATTGCCTTGCGTTTATTGCCCTGTTTTAGCCAAACTTGAGCCATGTCTTCTGTAATGACATCTTCAGTGGTATTGGCTTTTTCAGCAATAGCAGCGATGGCTTTTTCCTGATCTTCCCCAATTTCGGCAATTTGAGGGCTTCCGTCCTTGTTTTTAAGCACTTTTAGCCAGGCGGTAAAGCTTCTCAACTGTTTGGTGAATTTGTCCTGAGGCACTTTTGAAAGGTCAATTTCAATGCCTTGAGCAGCAAAATAGTCTCTCTGAAGCGGAGTCATTTCTGCTTCAAATGTCAATTCTTCCTGTGCTACTGGCTCTTTAAATTGAGCCAATTGATCTGAAATGAGGTTGGTTAATTTATTTTCAATGGATGCAGATAATACATCTACTTCTTCTTCTAAATGTAGTAAATGATGCAGCTGAAGGTTCGTAGGGAAATAGGCACTCGTTTTTTGTAATTGAGCCGAAAGCAAAGGGGATTCCACCATTACATACTTTTTGGCCAATAATAATTGTAAACTAGGGCTGTAAGGGTGTTTATTTACCCATTGTTCCAATTCTGAGGTTTCAATAGCTTCTAAAGCCGCATGACCTGTCCATTGAGTAAGGATTGAATTGATAAGAGTAGCAGTCATGAATTACCAGTTTGAAAAAATTTGATTAAAAATATCATCTGTTATATTTCTAAGGATGTCATCCATTAATTGACTTTCTGCTGCTTGTAAAGTTAGATTAGCAGAAAAATCAAAATTTCTAGTGACATCAAATTCTTGTTCTTTATTTTCTAAAGTCTTTTTTAATAAAACATGCACTGTTACGGTAAGTCTATTGGTGCTGGCTTGTTGTGCACTCACCCCAACTGTTTGTGATGGGTCGTAATTGGTAATGGTTGCATAAATTTGATAATGAGCTTCATCGCTATTGGTACGGGTAAGTTTGGTACCATTCATTATTTTTTGTTGCAATTTGTCTGTTAATAATGGAGCTAACTGTGGGTTCACGTATCTCGCTTTATTTTCAATAAAACCAATTTTAACTGTTTTGATATTTTCTGGTATCACGGCATCTCTAAAACTATAAATACCACAGCTAGTCATTAGTATACTTGCTAATACAACTATCAATGATCTTTTAATTAATAGAGATTTTTTATAAAACATCTTCTTTAAAATAAAATTATTCTTCAATATCGTATTCTTTAATTTTTCTGTACAAAGTTCTTTCACTGATGCCTAAGTCTGTGGAAGCATCTTTTCGGCGACCACGGTGTTTTTTCAATGCCTTTAAAATTAGTTCTTTTTCCTTATCCATGATGTTTAAGGATTCTTCCACTTCATAATGCCCATTTAATTCATTGTCTAAAAGAATAGGCTGTGCAGAGCTAAGGTGCACAGTTGGACTAATCGGGCTGGTAAGATGGGTTGGATTACCAACTGGTTTTAAATCTTCTTTTAGTTCATTAATTAAAGATTCTTTATTAAAATTTGCATGGTTGGTTCCAGAGAGGGTAGGGTTTTGTAATATTTCAAGAAACATTTTTTTCAATTCATTCACATCTTTTTTCATGTCAAAAAAAAGCTTGTATAGAATTTCCCTTTCATTAGCGAATTCACCCACTGGGGTATTACCAGTAAGCATAGGCACATTGTTTACAGTTTGTAAGGGTAAGAAACCAGCCAATACTTCTGCATTAATATGTTCTACTTTACTTAAAACAGATATTTGTTCGGCGATGTTTTTTAATTCACGCACATTTCCAGGCCAAGGATATTCAATTAGTAAGTTTCGGGCTTCCTCATCTAAAAAGATGGGTTTTGTTTTATATTTTTCTGCAAAATCAACAACGAATTTTCTAAACAATAAAGGGATGTCTTCTTTTCGATCTCTTAAGGAGGGAACTCTAATAGGGACTGTATTTAAACGATAGTATAAGTCCTCTCTAAATTTTCCTTTTTGTGTAAATTCTAATAATTCTCTATTGGTGGCTGCGACTACTCTAACATCTGACTTTTGAACTTTAGAAGAGCCCACTCTAATAAATTCTCCAGGTTCTAATACACGTAATAATCTTGCTTGCGTACCTAATGGCAATTCTCCAATTTCATCTAAAAAAATAGTACCACCACTCACCGTTTCAAAATAGCCTTTGCGGCTATCCACAGCACCAGTAAAGGATCCTTTTTCGTGCCCAAATAATTCAGAGTCAATGGTGCCTTCTGGAATGGCTCCACAGTTCACTGCAATAAATGGATTGTGTTTGCGGGCAGATAAACTATGAATGATTTGTGAAAATACTTCTTTACCTACACCGCTTTCACCTACAATCAGCACAGTTAAATCGGTGCTTGCAACTTGTTCGGCAGTATTCAATGCATGATTGATGGCAGGGGTGTTGCCTATGATACTAAATCTATTTTTTAATGCTTGTAAATCCATATTAATTATTTTTTATGGCGCCAATTAATGTGCCTTTCGTATAATGGGATATAACAATGTCCACGTATTCTCCTTTTTTAAGCGCAATCTTGCCATCCTTATTTGTCTTTGGAAAAACAACCACTTTATTTTGGCTCGTTCTGCCCATCCATTCTGTATCACTTTTTTTACTATTGCCTTCTATCAAAACTTCGTAACATTTTCCTACTTCTTTTTTATTACTATCATTTGAAAGCTGCCATTGTACATCCACTATTTCTTGTAGTCTTCTCTTTTTAACTTCTAGTGGCACATCGTCTTCGTATCTTTTTTCAGCTAAAGTGCCTGGACGTTCCGAGTAAAAATACATGTAAGCATAATCGTATTGTGCTAATTGCATAATACTCATCGTGTCTTGATGGTCTTGTTCTGTTTCGGTACAAAAGCCTGCAATGATGTCTGCAGAAATACTGCACTCAGGCATCAATTCTTTAATACGTGCCACTTTAGACAAATACCATTCACGGGTGTAAGTGCGGTTCATCAATTGCAATACACGCGTACTTCCGCTTTGCACGGGTAAGTGAATGTATTTACAAATATTGTGATACTTCATCATGGTATACAATACTTCGTCAGTAATGTCTTTAGGATGTGAAGTGCTAAATCTAACTCTAAGTTGTGGACTTATTAAAGCAACACTTTCTAACAGTTGCGCAAATGTTACTTGTAAATTTGTTTCAGGATTATTCCAGTAATAGCTATCCACATTTTGACCTAATAAAGTAACTTCTTTATAGCCTTTGTCAAATAAATCTTTACATTCTGCCACTATCGAAAAAGCATCCCTGCTTCTTTCTCTTCCTCTTGTAAATGGAACCACGCAAAAACTACACATATTATTACATCCACGCATAATGGATACAAATCCACTAATGCCATTGCTGTCTAATCGAACAGGTGAGATATCGGCATAAGTTTCGTCACGACTTAATAAAACATTTACTGCTTTTTGTCCAGTACCTGCTTCTATAATTAGATCGGGGAGTGTACGGTAAGCATCCGGCCCTACCACTAAATCAACCAATTTTTCTTCTTCTAATAATTTTGATTTTAACCTTTCTGCCATACAACCTAATACACCCACCAACATGCCTGGCTTTTGTTCTTTGTACTTTCTAAATTCAGTGAGTCTTTTACGAACAGTGAGTTCCGCTTTTTCTCTAATCGAGCAGGTATTAATTAAAATTAAATCGGCCTGTCCAATATTTTTTGTGCTGCCATAGCCGTTTTTTTCTAAGATAGAGGCTACCACTTCGCTGTCTGCAAAGTTCATGGCACAGCCATAACTTTCGATCATAAAGAACTTGGAAAAAAGTGCTTTATTTTCAGTAGATACATAGGCTTCCCCTTGTCTCTCTTCGTCGTGTTCTTTGGTGCCTGTTGTAAACAATTCCATTCAAGTTGGTTTTGAAACGCAAATTTAGTTAAAAAAATAGAATGTGTCAACTTGTCAGCCATTTCTTCTAATTATTTGATTATGAAACTATTATTAAAATGGGGCTTATTGATCTTAACAATTTATATATAATTAATAATCAATGATTTAGTGATCCTTGCTTATATTTGATTAAAATACATTTCATGTTAAAAGGGGTTGCTATTTTGGTAATGGTAAGTATTGTTAATTGGTCAATGGCTCAAAATATGGCCGTGACAAGATTAAGGAATGAAACTGCTCGAAACGTAACAAGAGTAGCAGATACGGGTTATTTTAATTGGAAGCAAGGCGGGGCGTATAATTTTAACCTTTCTCAAAGTTCATTAAGCAATTGGGCCGCAGGAGGAGATAATTTCAATATGTCTATTAGCTCTTACTTTAATTATTATGCTTATTTCCAAAAGCCCAGACAAAGTTGGGACAATAACTTTGATGCCAATTTAGGATTTGTTCAATCTACTTCTATTGGTGGAAGAAAAAATGACGATAGAATAGATTTAGTTAGCAAGTATGGCTATCGAATCGATACCACTGGAATGTGGTATTTATCTGCTTTGTTTAATGTCCGTTCTCAAATTTTTGATGGATATAGTTTTAGTGGAACCAATTCTACATTTACCTCTTCATTTTTTTCACCAGCTTATGTAATTTTATCTGCAGGATTCGATTATAAGCCCAATACTATTTTTTCGGTTTTCTTTTCACCCCTTACTTCAAGAACCACCTTGCTATTAAATACTCAACTTTCTAACCTTGGAAGTTATGGTGTACCCAAAGGGCAAAAAATATATAAAGAAACTGGTTTGTTTGTAACGGTCAATTACAACAATGTGATTGCTCCAAATATTAATTATAGAGGTCGTGCCGATTTTTTCTCCAACTATTATGAAAAGCCAGAGAATATTAATTTTTACATGACCAACTTGTTTACTTTTAAAATTAATAAAAACTTTTCAGCCAATTACAGCCTTGATTTAATGTATGACGATAAGATTAAAAGTTTTGGCCCCAATAAAAACTCGCCAGGGTTGCAATTAAAAAGTATAATAGGAATAGGTTATTTTAAAAACCTACAAGTAAAAAAGATAATATTAAAACCAAAACCTTAATTACAGTTATTTCGTAATCGCCTTTAAGGTATGTTTTATTTTATTTGCCTTGTGTGTTAAATCTTGATAGTCTTTGCTGATAATGGTTACATGTCCCATTTTTCTTCCTGGCTTGGTTTGTTTTTTACCATAGATATGTACAAAAACATTATCCATTTTAAGTACTTCTTCTAATCCTTCATAATAAACGGCTCCAGTATGCCCTTCGCTGCCCACAATGTTTACAATAGCCGAAGGCAATATAGCATCTGTATTGCCCATTGGATAATCTAATAATATTCTTAGCAGCATATCATATTGGCTGCTGTAATTTGCTTCAATGGTATGGTGGCCGCTATTGTGAACTCGAGGTGCCGTTTCATTGACCCAAATTTCACCTTGACTATCAATAAATAATTCAATAGCAAATAAGCCAGGACTATTTAAGCCCTTTACTACTTTACGGGCAATGGCTTGCGCTTTCCACAATTGCTTTTCATCTAATTTTGCTGGACTTAATTGGTAGTCTAATAAGTTGTATACCGTATCAAAAACCATTTCAGCTGGCGGATAAATGATGGTTTCTCCATTGGCATTCATTCCAACAATCAGTGCAATCTCACTTGCAATTTTTACTTTTTTTTCTAAAACAGAAGGCACATTAAATGCAAGTTCCAATTCCTTTTCGTTGTTTATTATTTGTACCCCTTTGCCATCATAACCACCTTCTCCCATTTTATGTACGGCAGGTAAAAAATCAATATGTGCTAGTACTTCTGAAGCATTTTGTGTAATAAAAAACGGAGCAGTGGGAATTTCATTATCCTTATAAAACTGTTTTTGGAGTACTTTGTTTTTAATGGTTCTTATTGCCGATGGGGTGGGATAAACTCTTACACCTTCTTTTTCTAACTGTGCTAAGGCCTCTACATTGACTGCTTCAATTTCTATGGTAAGCGCATCCAAATTTTTACCAAAATTGTATACCGCATCATAATCTTGAATATTCCCCAAAGTAAAATGATGGCAAAGATGTGCGGCAGGGCATTGGGCATCGTTTTCAAGCACATAAGTTGTTACATCAAAATTTGCTGCTGCTTGCAATAACATTCTACCTAATTGACCACCTCCTAATATACCTACTTTCATTATTTTGGAACTTTTAACAAAGATAAGGGTCTTAGACAAGTTTTCATTTTGCATAGCGCCCAAAAGCAGCTAAATTTGTTTTCTAAGTAATTTAAGATGCCCCAAATGCCTATTATATCAGTAAAGAATTTAGTAAAATCCTATGGTGATTTTAAAGCAGTGAAGGGCATTAGCTTTGAAGTAGTTGAAGGAGAAATATTTGGTTTATTAGGACCCAATGGTGCAGGAAAATCTACGACTTTAGAAATTATAGAAACACTCAGACAAAAAACAAGCGGAGAAGTTTGGGTCAATGGCTTAAATATTGATGATGCTCCAGAAGCCATTAAAAAAATTATAGGGGTTCAACTTCAAACAGCTGGGTTTTATCCCAACTTGAATTTAACCGAATTGATGCAATTGTTTATTGGCCTGTATCAAACTGATGTTGATCCAATGACGTTGCTTCAAAAAGTTAATTTAGAGGATAAGGCCAAATCCAAGTACAAAGAATTAAGTGGTGGGCAAAAGCAACGCTTTTCTATAGCTACCACGCTTATCAATCAGCCTAAAATTATTTTTTTAGACGAACCTACAACAGGATTAGATCCTCAAGCTCGTCGCAATTTATGGGATTTGATTAAAGAAATTAGAGACCAGGGTACTACCGTTATTATCACTACTCATTATATGGATGAAGCAGAAGTTTTATGTGATCGAGTAGCCATCATTGATAGTGGTGAAATTATCGTCATCAATACACCTAATGAATTGATTGATGAATTGGTTGCCTCTGGATTTGAAAAAGTAAAAGAAGTTAAAAAGGCAAATTTGGAAGATGTGTTTATTCACAAAACAGGTAAAGCCTGGAGAGCAGATTAAAAAGCAGAAAGATTTTTAAAATAATAATTTATAAATAATAAATAAAATAAGATGACACAAGATCCACGATATCCCATTGGTAAATATGAGGCAATGCCTTTTTCTGAAGCCACTAAAAAAGATTGGATACATGAATTAAAAGTGGCACCAACTAATTTAGAATTAACAGTGCAGCATTTAGATAAGGCTCAATTGGATACCCCTTATAGAGAAGGAGGATGGACGGTACAACAAGTGATTCATCATTTGGCAGACAGCCACATGAATGCTTTTATTCGTTTTAAATTGGCTTTGACTGAAGAGGTACCACCCATCAAAACCTATGACGAAAAAGCATGGGTCAATACGGCGGATGCATTGTTAACCCCTATCAATTATTCTACCACTATTTTACACGCCTTGCATGTGCGTTGGGCCAATTTATTAGAATCCATGACAGAGGAGCAATGGCAAAGAAAATTATTTCATCCAGTGCGCAATGCCGAAGTAAGTTTATGGGACATGTTAGCGATCTATTCATGGCATGGCAAACACCATATCGCCCATATTAAAAACTTGATTGACGAAAAAGGCTGGTAGTTAAATAAAAAGTTTTCTATTTACTTCTGCTACTAAATAAACACTTCCAATCACTAATATTAAATCATTAGTTTGGCTATTTTGTTTTGCCTTGAGTAAGGCGATGTTGACATCCTCATAGCCATCTCCAGTTAAACCTACAGCTGCTGCTTTTAAAGCTAATTCTTGGAAGGCCAATGCTCTTGGAATATGAGAATGTGTAAAATAGTATTTTGCATTGTTGGGAAGCATTTTTAAAACAGCGTCGACATCTTTATCTTTTACCATACCCGTCACAATATGTAATTGGTGATAGGTTAAAGTGGCTAATTGTTCCAATAGGGCAGTGATGCCATGTTCGTTGTGTGCTACATCTAAAACAATATTGGGAGAAGCATGAATGCACTCCCAACGACCCATTAGTCCGGTGGTATTTTTGATTTGTGTTAAAGCCGTCGTAATTATTTCGGAATTAATTTGCCAACCCATATCGGCTAATAATTGAGCAGCTACCAATACGCCTTTTAAATTTTTGGCTTGATATTTTCCAGGTAGATCACACAAGATGGTAAAATCTTTTTTAAACAAAGGAGCAGCTAATAAATGAAATAGGGGTTGTGTAAATTCAAAACTGGCGGTATGCCAATTATTATTAAAATGGGTTTGAGTCAAAAAATCTTCACTAAAATAAATGGGGGCATTTAATTCATTTGCTTTTTGTTCAAACACTTTGGTGGTAGCCACAATGCGCTCACTAATCACTACTGGCACATTTTGTTTGATGATGCCTGCTTTTTCGGCAGCAATTTGTTCTAAAGTGTTTCCCAGTAAGTTCATATGATCCCAGCCAATGTTGGTGATGATACTTAAAATAGGGTTTATTATATTGGTGCTATCTAATCTTCCGCCTAAGCCAGTTTCTATAATAGCGATATCACATTTCTCTTGAGCAAAATAATCAAAGGCCATACCCACCGTGATTTCAAAAAAAGAGGGTTCAATTTTTTCAATAAGCGGTTTAATTTTATCAGTAAATGCCACTACAAAATTTTCTGAACACATCGCTCCATTTATTTTTATCCTTTCTCTAAAATCATATAAATGAGGAGAGGTGTATAAGCCAGTTTTATAGCCAGCCTCCTGAAAAATAGCAGCCAGCATATGACTAGTAGACCCTTTGCCATTGGTGCCAGCCACGTGAATGGTTTTTATTTTATTTTGAGGGTTGTCTAAAAATTTGCAAATCTCAAGTGTATTGTGCAAATCATTTTTAATGGCAGCAGCGCCTATTCTACTAAATAGAGGTAAACGACTGTACAAATAGTCGATAGATGCTTGATAAGACATGTTTTATTATTGAACTTCGAATTTAAACTTAACGGTTACTGTAGAAGAATGATCTGCGTTGTTGAAATTAATTTTAGTTAAGTATTCGACGATTGCTTTTTTATATTTAGGATCATTTGAGGAAGAACCTTTTACAATTTGTATAAAACGGCCCTGACCACTAGGGCTTACTTCAATTTCTGCATAAATGGTAGCAGCTTCTACATCTCCATTAAAAGTATAGGCTTTAGTAACATGCCTATCACCTTTCGTTACAAAAGGACCACCTGACCCCGTATAATTTTTGCCATCAATACTGCCATTCGCAACACCTTGATCACCTTTGCCTCCTGCAATGCCTTGATCTTTGACATGGTTATAACTATCTTGATTGTTTCCACCTTTACCATTTCCGCCAGCATATTTACCCATTAAAGCTTTTGGCTTTGGAGAGGGAGCTAATGGTAAATTTTTAATATTGGCTTTTGCTTTTTCAGACTTTATGGCCTCATCATTGGGGTCGTTCGAATTCGCATTTATTTTTACAGACTTATTAATGGCGCTTGCTTTTACACTTTTATTTGAGCCCACTTCTGGTGCTGGTGCTTCTTTACTTTTAGGTGCGATAGCTCCTTCGCCAGTTGAACTGTTGCCTAAATTCACTTCCATATAAGCAGCTTCAGGAGGCACTATAGTTGGAGCTGTTTTTTGCCAATGCATCAGCACAAACAATAAAGACAAGGCAGTACATATTAATAAGGTGTAAACACCTGCTTTAATATTTTTTTCTTGTTCGAAGCTTAATTGCATGTTATAAAATTAATGCAAAAATACATCATATCCCAATCTGCAAAGCGTAGCAATAATGACCATTAAAAAGAAGGTTCTGATAAACTTATTGCCTTTTGCTATGGCAAATTTAGAACCTAAAAATCCCCCCACTGCATTACATACTGCCATGGGCAAGGCGATACTCCAAATAATAGAGCCTTTCAATAAAAACAATAAAATAGAACCCATATTGGTGGCCAGATTCACCAGCTTTGCATGCGCATTGGCTTGCAAAAAATCAAAGCCTAAGGTGCTTATAAATGCGAGTACTAATAAACTACCTGCGCCTGGGCCTATAAAGCCATCATAAAAACCAATCACCAAAACAATGAGTGTCGCTTTATACCAGTTAAAGGGTAAGTGACTATTTTGCATTCGAAGGCCAAGGCTTTTATTGGTATAGGTATAAATAGCAATTACTACTAACACCATAAATATAACAGGCTTCATAAATGAATTACTTACCATCGTCAAACAATAAGAGCCCATAAAGGCTGCTATAAATGCGATGCTTGTAAAAACGAGTAATCTTGTTCTGGGAATTTTTACTTTTTTAAAATACTGTCTTGTGGCAAAAAAAGTACCTGTAAATGAAGGAATTTTTAAAGAACCAATAACACGGGAAATGGGTTCATTAGGAAATAAAATAATACCTGCGGGCGTTTGAATGAGGCCGCCTCCTCCAACAATGGCATCCACAAATCCTGCTAAAAATGCAATACCACATAAAATAATAACAGTGTAATTCATTGGAAAGAATTAGGATTGGTGCACAATGGGTTTAACTGGACTTGGCCAAGTATTGATCACAATACCTGTGATAATAATTAAACCACTTATCACTTGAGCAGTAGAAAAAGTTTCGCCTAAAAATAAAACGGCTTCGATGGAACTTAGAAAAGGGATTAAAGTGCCAAATAAAGCTGCTTTTCCTGCACCAATTTTTTGAATGGCATTGTTCCAAATCAAATAAGATATAGTGGAGTTGCCAATACCTATATATAATACGATCCATAATAATTGACTATTGTATACCACTGGTTGAATGTAGTTCATTTCAAAAATGGCTACAGGCAGTAAAATCACTGCACCAAGGGCAAATAAAACCAATAAGAAACTATTGTTAGAGATGCCTTGTGGTTTTTTCTTTACAAATACATTGTAGGTGCCAAAACATATTCCAGCTCCAATCATCCATAAATCACCGGCTCCAATTTCAAAATGTATAATATTAGCTAGTTGCCCATTTGTTAGTAAGTAAAGGGTGCCCATTAAACCAAGAATAATGCCAGTGATATTTTTCCAATGCAATTTTTCATTAACAAAGTAAGCCGCTAACAAAGCGGCTACAATAGGGTGAACGGTAGATCCAAATAAAGCCATATTAATCGCAGTAGTATAATGCCCTGCTGTATAAATTAAAGAATTATAAATGGCAAAGCCAACCAAACCCATCCAAAAAAAGTAAGCTTTATTTTGTTTAAATATGTGCATTTCATTTTTTACATTTTTATAGGCAAAAGGGAACATAAAAATGGTAGCAATAGTCCATCTGAAAAAAGCCAGACTAGTAGGCCCCGCTAAATGAATGGCATAACGTGATACTATAAAATTACCCGACCAAATAACACTTGATGTAATGGCTAGTGCAGCTCCTATTTGATTTTGTCTTCTCAATGGTGTGCAAAATTATTCGTAAAGTCTCCTTTTATTCTTTCTATAGGTGGGTTATAGTAGCCAAACTTTAAGTTGGGGAACTCTTCTTGAATTAATTCCATCATTTGTTTAACACCCATAATTTCTCCCACTTCAGTTACACCTATTTTACCTAAATACCAATCTGGATCGATATTAAAATTTCTCCATTGAATCATCTTTAAATCGGTATCCTTAATAAATCTTCTTAATGCTTCATATTCTTCAACACAATCTGTCATGCCAGGAAATACAAAATAATTGATACTTGTCCATTTGCCCGCAGCAGACATCACTCTTACGCTTTCTTTGATATCTGCAAAAGTATAATTATTAGGGCGGTAGTAGGCGTTGTAAATATTTTCGCGTACCGAATTCGTACTTACTCTTAAACTATCCAGTCCGGCTTCTGCTAAAATTTTTACTGCCTTTGGGTCAGAACCATTCGAATTAATATTGATGCTGCCTTTGTTGGTATGTTTTCTTATTTCAATAATGGCTTCTTTTATGGTCTCCCACATTAATAGAGGTTCTCCTTCACAGCCTTGCCCAAAACTCACAATAGGGAAAGGGGCTGTCATTAAATGGGGTACTGTATATTCCACTACTTCAGCAGCAGTAGGTTTAAAAACCAATCTTTCTTGATTAGAAATAATTTCTTCTTCAATAGGTTGAAAAGAAATACACCCAATACAATTGGCATTACAAGCGGGTGAAATAGGTATTGGGCATTCCCATCTTCCCATGGCAAAATTTCTTGCAGCAGGACAATGGTAAGTCAAGCAACAATTTTCCATCAAATGTTTCACCAATCTATTTTGACTGTAGGTCTCCAACAATTTGTTGGTGCCTGTTTCAATTATTTTTTGATCATATCCTTCGCAATCCTGTCTAATGTCTTTTTCAATTCTTACAGCAGGGACATAATTTTTTCCATTAAGCCATCCAACAGCAGTATAACAAAATAAAGGAAGGGTTGGTGCATTAGGCAATGTTTCATAAGCTGCAACATATAGTCCTGTATGTGCCGGAGGAATAAAGGCGGCCACCACCCAGCCTTTTTCACAAATACGCATTTCACCCGTTTCCACATCCATTCCAATACCTCTTCTTTCGGGAAGTTCATATAAGCTACCGCCGTTGGGTAATTCAATCCAATCGTCTACATCTATTGGATAAGCATCCCAACCAGCTCTGCCAGTTGCATATAAACTGGTGTCTTCAAATATTTGGCCATTGCCATCGGAATATAAAATATAAGGGGAGCTATTTAATAACATGGGTTAAAGGTATCAATTAGGAGTTAATTATGTTCGAGTTGGCGATTTGCTCTGCACAAAAATTATTGAATTCCTGTGTAATGGTCGCCGTCACTGGTTCGTTAATTTCTTTTTGAATGAGTTTGTTATTCTTGAAATCTATTGTAATGAGATCATCCTTAATGAGGGCATTTTGAACTAGGCCCCATGGATAATACTTTTTAGGGAAGGTATTAATTACCAAGCCTGTGGAGTCAAATGCTATTTCGTAAGGGAATTTTACTTGTCTTTCAAATAAAGCACCAATTAAAAAGATGCCTGAAATTAGTAAGCCGTTGGGTTGTAAAAACCAACCCCAAGAGGCCAATAGTAAGCCTAAGCGAAAATAGGGCATGATTCCTTTTTTGCGCTGAAAAAGGCAAAAAATCCACCAACTAACAAAGGAGGTCATGATGGCAAAAATTAAGGTTGGCTTAGGAAATAACCCCAAGTAGATAGAGTAGGAAAAGGTAACCACTGATATAAAAAGCATAAATTGACTAATCTTGTCTACGTTTTTATAGTCAGGGCTTTTACAAACTATGATATAGTCAAAAACGCGCATAAAATTTTGGTTTCTTGTAGAGTAATATTTGGTGCAATTTAAGCCCATTTGGTTAACTTTGCACTATGAAGAAAACACATATTATTTTATTGGTCATGATTGCAGCTGCCATTGTTGTGTTGATAAGCTATACTGGCGATTTAAGCAGCTACGAAACCATCGGTTCTGCCAAACAAAGAGAAGGCAAATTTGTGAATTTAATCGTTAAAATGGACAAGTCTGTTGCGGTGCAATACGATCCGGTAAAAGACCCCAATTTATTACAGTTTAATGTTCAGGACAGCTTGGGCGGCAAAATAGCAGTGGTTTATCATAATACGATGCCAACGGATATGGAAAAATCTGAAAGATTGGTTTTAAAAGGAAAAGTACAGGGAGATCATTTTGAGTGTTCGGCGATTGTTATGAAATGTCCATCTAAATACAAGGACAATCCAAATGCAATGAAGGACCAGCCTGTCACCATCAGCAATTAATAATTTTAAAGAGGTACATGAATACAACAAAGTTTATAGGGGAGCAATTGCTGCCTGGTCAAATAGGATATTTTTTAACAATTCTAACTTTAGTGGCTTCTTTATTGGCCACTTTTGCTTTTGCAAAAGCTTTTTTTTCAAAAGAGTTAACGACACAAAATCAATGGAATAAATTAGCAAAAATTGCTTTTTATATTGAAGCAGTCGCTGTATTCTCTTGTTTTATTGTGCTTTTTTATATTATTTCTAATCACTTGTTTGAATACAAGTATGCTTATCTGCATAGCGATAAAAACTTACCTTATCAATATTTGTTAAGCTGCTTTTGGGAAGGGCAGGAAGGTAGTTTCTTACTTTGGAGTTTTTGGCATTGTGTATTGGGTTTATTTGTTTTGGGAAGAATTAAAACTTGGAACAATAATATTAATGGGGTAATGATGGTACTGAACTTCGTCCAATTTTGTTTAGCGACAATGGTGGTGGGGTTGATTGTCTTTGATGCTAAATTAGGAAGTAGTCCTTTTTTATTGTTAAGAGAAGAAATGAACTGGCCTATTCTTGCACGCCCCGATTATTTGCATTTAATTAAAGACGGCACTGGGTTAAATACTTTATTACAGAATTACTGGATGGTCATACATCCACCAATTTTATTTTTAGGTTTTGCTTCTACCACTATCCCTTTTGCTTTTGCAGTAGTAGGGTTAATTAAAAAAGAACATAATTGGATGGATCGTTGTTTGCCATGGGCCACTTTTTCTGCTGGTATTTTAGGTTTGGGTATTATGATGGGTGCTGCTTGGGCTTATGAAAGTTTAACCTTTGGTGGCTATTGGGCTTGGGATCCTGTGGAAAATGCATCTTTGGTACCTTGGCTTACTTTGGTTTCAGCAATACATGCATGTATTATTTATAGAAAAACAGGGGGCAGTTTAAAAACTACTTACTTGTTTTTTGGAATTAGTTTTTTGCTTGTTTTGTATTCTACTTTTTTAACAAGAAGTGGCATATTGGGGGATACTTCGGTACATGCTTTTACTGATTTAGGAATGAATGCACAATTATTAGGGTTTTTATTAATTTTTGTAATTCCTTATTTTGCTTTATTCCTTTTTAGGTATAAAACGATGATGGCCCCTCCAAAAGAAGATGAAATAAAAAGTAGAGAGTTTTGGATGTTAGTAGGCTCGTTAATATTATTTTTATCTGCTGTGGTCATTATTGCAATTACTTCTATACCCGTATTTAATAAATTGTTTGGAACCAAAATTGCACCACCAGAAGACGCGGCATTTGCGCACAATCAAGTGCAAGTATTTGTAGCTATTATTATTGGGTTGCTTACTGCAGTTGGACAATATCTAAAATTCAAAGGAACCACTGGAGACTATTTCAAACAAAAGATAAAACTACCGCTATTGATTTCATTAGTTGTAAGTGTTATAGTATACGTATTCGTAGGTATAAAGTATGATGAAAAAGGTATTGGATTTACTGGAGCTATCTATGTTGCCTTGTTTGCCGCCATTTTTACCGTGATTGCTAATTTGCAATATTTTATTTCGGTACAAAAGGGAAAACTAAAATCTGCTGGGGCCTCTATTGGACATATTGGTTTTGGAATGGTATTGGTAGGGATTTTAATTTCTTCCTCCAATAAAACGGTTTTAAGTTGGAACACCACTGGGATTAGTCCATTACGCATGGAGTCCAATAAAAATCCTGCAGGTAACCCTAAAGAAAATATTACTTTATTTGAAGGCATTGCCACTGATATGGGAAAGTATATGGTGACTTATGTTAGAGATACTTTTGACCTTTTAGATAAAAGATTTTTTGAGTTAAATTTTAAAGAAAAGGAAACAAGCAAAGAATTCTTATTGTATCCAGATGTGTTAAAAAATAACAAAGGGATGGAAGGGTTTTCTGCTAATCCCTCCTCCAAACATTATTGGAACAAAGACATTTTTGTATATGTAACTTCCTTTCAAGATCATACCAAGAATGATACGGCTAGTTTTGTGCCACATCAAATGTCTATAGGAGATTCCATTTTTTACGGAAATGGATATATGAAGTTAGAAAAAGTATTAATTAATCCAAACCCTGACAAACCTGCAGGAACTAATGATTTAGTATTGCAATTAGCGGTTACTTCAAAAGAAGGATTAAAATACCAGGCCAGTCCAAGTATAACTTTACAAGGAATGACATTGCAAGCTAAATTTGATACAGTAAAAGCTCAAAATATAGTACTTAGCTTTAATAAAGTGGTAGATCAGAAAAAGGGCATATTAGAAATTGGCGTAAAGGAATCGGCCTCCTTGAGCAATTTGATTACTTTAAAAGCCTATGAATTTCCATTTATAAATATTTTGTGGATAGGGGTAATTGTAATGGTGATTGGGTTTGGAATAGCCACGATGAACCGAGTGAAAAAGTTAAAAGCTTAATAGCAAAGGTTACTTTTTTAAATTTTGTGTATCAACAGGTAGGACAAGATAATCAAGTAAGTTTAAAATAGAGTTCGTAGAGATGTAAGTTAAAATTAGCATGTTTAAAAAGTATACATATCATTTATTGTTTTGTTTCGCTCTGCTATGGGCGGGTAATTCAACTGCGCAAACAGGCGGCATGTATGATACTTTAAGGGTGGAAGCATTCATTACCCCCGAGGGAGATACCATTCCGCAGTCCTGGTTGCCTCCAGCCCAAGTAAACGCTGTTCAAACCAATCAATGGAAAAAATATTGGAAAGATTGGACTAGACTAAGGAATGCAGTTTATGTAACCTATCCCTATGCTAAAACAGCAAGCAAAATTATTTCTGAAGTAAATCTTCAATTGGCCCACGTCCCTGATGAGCATCAAAGAAAATTAATTATTAAATCAAGAGAGAAGGAATTAAAAAGAGATTTTGCAGACAAGGTGACTAATTTATCGGTGTATCAAGGTAAGGTGTTAATGAAGTTGATTAACAGAGAAACAGGCAATAATTGTTATGAAATTATAAAAGAGTTCAAGGGTGGCTTTAATGCAGGATTTTGGCAGGCGGTTGCTTTTGTTTTTGGAAGTAGTTTAAAGCAGCAATATGATGCTAAGGGCGATGATAAAGACATTGAAAAAATTGTCTTAGAAGTACAAAAATTATACGGGTACAAAGGGTAGGTTTTTGAGCCCTATTTTAGTATCTTTACTCGAATAGTTCCATCCAAAATGAGTGAAGAAAAGAGTTTAAATTTTATTGAAGAAATTGTTTCCCAAGACCTAGCTGCAGGGAAGTATGCCTCTATTTTGACCAGGTTTCCACCTGAGCCAAACGGCTATTTGCATATAGGTCATGCTAAAAGTATTTGTTTGAATTTTGGATTGGCAAAACATTTTGGAGGAGCGACCAATTTAAGGTTTGATGATACCAATCCAACTACCGAAGAAACTGAATATGTGGAAAGCATCAAAGCCGATGTTAAATGGCTTGGCTTTGATTGGGTAAAGGAGTGTTATGCTTCTGATTATTTTGATACCTTATATGGTTTTGCCATTCAACTCATTGAAAAGGGGCTGGCCTATGTGGATGATAGTACCGCCGAAGAAATTGCGCAACAAAAAGGTATACCAACCGTTCCAGGAACCGGTAATGCCTATCGCAATAGAACCATCGAAGAGAACAAGGCTTTATTTGAAGCCATGAAGGCAGGTGCTTTTGAAGACGGCACTAAAGTGTTGCGTGCAAAAATTGATTTAGGCAATCCAAACATGCATTTGCGTGATCCGCTACTTTACAGAATTAAAAAAGCACATCATCACCGTACCGGAGACAAATGGTGTATCTATCCAATGTATGATTTTGCCCATGGACAAAGTGATTCCATAGAAAACATCACCCATTCTATTTGTACTTTAGAATTTATACCGCACCGTGCCTTGTATGATTGGGGTATTGAGCAATTAGGTATTTTCCCTTCCAAGCAATATGAGTTTGCGCGATTAAACATGACGTATACCATTATGAGTAAACGTAAATTATTGCAGTTGGTGCAAGAAAATCATGTAGAAAGCTGGGATGATCCTCGCATGCCTACCATTAGTGGTATGCGCCGAAGAGGGTATACCCCACACAGTATTAGAGATTTTTGTGAAAGAATAGGCATTGCCAAAAGAGAAAATATTATTGATTTTAGTTTGTTAGAATTTTGTGTGAGAGAGCATTTGAATAAAATTGCGCAAAGAAGAATGGTGGTGACAAATCCAGTTAAATTGATAATTACTAATTATGAATTAGGGGAAGAAATACTCAATTCTGAAAACAATCCAGAAGATACCGAAGGGGGAGTTAGAGCAGTTCCTTTTAGCAAAGAATTATGGATAGAAAGAGACGACTTTATGGAACTGCCTACTAAAAAGTATTTTAGACTAGGACCAGATTTAATGGTTCGATTAAAGAGTGCTTATATTATCAAATGTGACCGCTTTGATAAGGATGAGCAAGGCCTTGTTCAAACTATTTATGCTAGTTATTTTCCAGAAAGTAAAAGTGGATCAGATACTTCGGGATTACATGTGAAAGGTACCTTGCATTGGGTGAGTGCGAAACATGCAGTTCCTGTTACGCTAAATGAATATGATCGATTGTTTAAAGTGGAAGATGTGGCCAATGCCGAAGGGGACTTTAAAGATTATATTAACCCTAACTCTTTAACAAAAGTAACCAATGCTTGGGGGGAACCTGCTTTATTGAATGATGCATTAGATGCCCGTTTTCAGTTTTTAAGAAAGGGCTATTTTTATCAAGACACCACTAGTACAAAACAGTCTTTGGTATTTAATCGGACTGTTACATTAAAAGACGCTTGGGCCAAAGAGCAAAAAAAATAATTACCACAAATTTATTTGCATGTTAACGCTCGAAAACTTTACAAAAAATTGGGATAAAAAGTTTCCAGCCTTAGCCATCAAAAAAACGCATTTTTTAATAGCGTTAAGTGGTGGGGTAGATAGTATGGTTTTGGCCCATATCATGCATGCTACAAAGGCAAACATCACCTTGGCACATGTTAATTTTCAATTACGAGGAGAAGAAAGTACAAGAGATGAACATTTTATCCGTGATTTTGCTGAAAAGTTAAAACTGCCTTTACAAGTTCATAAAGTAGACACTTTGAAATATGCTGAATTGTATAAAATGGGTATACAAGAAGCGGCCCGTGAAATTAGGTATGCTTGGTTTGAATCTTTGTTGAAAAAGGACGATGTTTTATTAACTGCACATCATTTAGATGATCAAGCGGAAACTGTGTTAATGCAATTGTTTAGAGGTACAGGTTTAAACGGATTAACCGGTATTCCCTATAGACGCAATGATGTATTAAATTTAGCAAGACCCTTATTGTCTTTTTCGAAGGAGCAAATAAAAGCCTATGCTGCTGCTAATGAATTAGCCTATATGGAAGATAGTTCTAATAGTAAGGATGATTACACTCGAAATTTAATTCGGAATAAAATAATCCCACAAATTCAGGAAGTTTACACCAACGTAAATGAAAATATTTTTGCGACAGCCGAAAAATTAAAAGAAGCCGCTGAAATTGTGGAAGCTACCGTATCCAATTTTTGGAAAAAAGGAGTTAAAACAAAAAAAGGAATCCTAACCCTACCTATTAGCTATTGGAATAAAGTAAAGGGCAATGCTACCTATACCTGGGGTTTAATTGAAACCTATGGGTTTAAGCCAGCTCAAATTACTGAGGTACATAAATTATTAGAGGCGAACAATGGCGCCTATATAGCGACGCCTACACATCGCTTTATTAAATATAATAATGAAATTCAAATCGTTTCTAATGATACCCCTAAAGAGCATTTGGTTATTTATATAGGAGAGGGAGTTTTACAAACTAAAAATGGCAGCTTACATTTTGAAATGATGGACGCTAGTAATATAGTAAAAGTGGATCCTAGTCCAACTATTGCTTATATAGATGCTGCTCAATTAGATTGGCCTATCTTATATAGAACTTGGCAGTCTACTGATTATTTTTACCCGCTTGGGTTAAGAAAGAAAAAGAAACTAAATCATTTTTTAGGTAGTTTAAAATTAAGTCCAGCCAACAAAGAACAAGTGGCTATTATAGCGGTAGGAACTAAAATTTGTTGGGTGGTGGGACATCGAATAGATGATCGTTTTAAAATAACACCTCAAACAAAAAAGGTGTTAAAAATTACCTGCCAAGGTAAACTCTAATCTGATCTATAAATAAGCTAAATACATCTACATGCCCAATAAAATGTGCAGTGACAATTAAGAAGACCACCCCATATATGGAACCCCACAAATGGGCACTATGGTTGATGCCGCTTTGTCCCTTTTTGGATAGATAAGCAGTAAGGGCAAGGTAGATTGGACCAAATATGAAACCTGGTATAATGGGAGGGATAATGAAAAATCCAATTTGCATGGTGGGTTGTAGAAAAATACCAGCAAAAACAATAGCGGATACCGCACCAGAAGCACCTAAGCTTTGGTAATGGTATTGTTTATAATGATTAAAGTAAGTAGGAATTAAGCAAATTAATAAGGAACTGATGTAAAGGATAACAAAGAAAGTACCACCTGAAGTGCCAAAGATCATGGCAAAATATTGTTCGACATAATCACCAAACATATAAAATGAAAACATATTAAAAGCAAGGTGCATAAAATCGGCATGAATAAAACCTGAGGTAAAAAATCGGTACCATTCCTTGTGCTGGTGAACGGTGTAAGGATGAAAAATTAATTTATCCATGAGGGTTTCATTATATATCGCTGAGATAGATGTAACGACAGTAATGATGGTGATATATAAGGTAATGTTCATTTTTATTCGTGGTGGTATTTTTCATTGGCCAAGATACTGCATGCGCGGTATACTTGTTCAGCTAAAATTAATCGAACCAGCATATGAGGGAAAACCAATTCGGACAAGGACCAATTAAATTGTGCTCTTTGCTTAATTTCATCAGATACGCCATAGGCACCACCAATTAAAAATACAATGCGTTGGGCACTTTGATTGGCCTTTTGTTGAATCAATTTTGCCAAACCAGGAGAACTAAGCATTTTACCCGTTTCCTCTAGTAATATAAGCACATCATTGGGTTGTATTGCTTTTAGAATACTTTGCGCCTCTGCTTTCTTAATTTGCCCAGGATCGGTCGCTTTTGCGGGTGCAATCAATTGCCAATCGATAGGATAGTAGTGCCCAATTCTTTTGGTAAAGTGTTCAACTCCTTCTTTGATATAGGGCTCATTGGGCTTCCCAACAGAAATAAAAGCTATTTTCAAAGGATTTATTTTAGTCAAAAATACAAAAAAAAGGCCCCTGAAAATTCGGAGGCCTTTTGTAAAGCACTATTGTAAATTCTATTGTAGAATTGGTAATACAGTAAAAATGGTCGTCTTTGGAACATTTGCACCGTTCTTGTCTAACTCAGATTGAGTGTACAATAAACGTTGAATGAAAGTAGATGCCACTGGTACTTTTGTTGCAGCAGTATTACTTACAAATGGAATAGCTTGCATACCAACAGGATAAGCATATCCATGTCTTCTTACATCCATCCAAGTTTCAACTTCTTGAGCAAACATAGCTTTGTATTTCTCTGTCATAATTTTAGCCATTGTAACAGTAGAAGCAGTTTCACTACCATGATTAGCAATATAAGTTGGTATACCAGCTTTATCTAAGGTAATTACTTGGTTTAACTGAGCAGCTACAGCAGCATTTAATGCAGTGGCAGCAGCAGCAGCATTACCAGCACGCATATTTGCTTCCGCTTCGATAAATAACATTTCGAAGTTAGTTGCAAATAAAACTGGAGAGTTCTTTTGACCATAGTAAGTACTGTCTCCAATACTCATATAGGCACCAGTTCCTACGTCACCATCTTGTAATTTACCAAGACCATATGCGTTTCTAATAGGTACAGTACCAGAGTTAGAAGTATAGAAAGCTCTTAAACGTGGATCGCTATCAGCCATAATCAAGTCTAAGAATGGTTTGTTGGCTACATACATACCGTTGGTAAAAGTAGACTGCCAAGGGTTGTATAAAGTAGTACTTCCATCATAAGGCATTTTAAAATCAGCTGCAGAACTAGTAAAACCAGCTGCTTTTGCTTTAGCTATAGCAGCCAATGCATTAGTTGCTGATCCAGCAGGATCTTTTTTGCTAAAATGGTTGTAATATCTCGCACTTAACATGTAAGCCAAAGCTTTCCATTTAGCACGGCTTCCGCCGTAAATAAAATCACCATTTATAGCTGCTTCAGAAGCACCAGCATCAAGGTTAGTAACACCATCAGCTAATAACTGTTGAATGGAAGCGTATACATCTACTTGTGCATCATACTTAGGAGTAGGAAATTTTACTACGTCTAATGCTTGACTCCAAGGAATGTCACCATATAAGGTAGTCATATAACCTAACTCAAATGCTTGTAAAATTTTTGCAATACCAACATAAGATTTCTCATTTGATTTTGCATTTACAATAATTTGCTTCAAGTTCATCAATGATGATTGGTAAGCATTGGTAAACAATCCAGCTAAATCAGCATTGGTTAATTGATATTGGTTATAACTTAAACCAGTTGCGTGGTTACCTGCAGCATGGCCATTAAATACACCAATTGGACCATCACCAAAACCACCTTGGCTAGTGAAAGTACCAGAGTAAAGCGCTTGCGTTAAAAGAGCAGAAGGAATAACTGAGGTTGGAGAATTTTCATTCTTATTCAACACAGCCATACTGTCTAATGTCTTTTCGCAAGAAGTAAATAAAAATGTACTTACAACAGTAGCAAGTAATGCTATTTTAATTCTTTGTTTCATTTTAATTATTTTTTGTTTGTTATCTATTAGAGTTATTTTTTTTAAAACTTAACTTTTACAGAAAAATCCCATGATTTTGATGAAGGAATACCTGCTATGTCCATACCAGTAGTTGCATTTGCAGATGCACCACCAGCACTCACCTCAGGGTCAACACCAGTGTATGGAGTCTTTAACCATACGTTTCTACCAGAGAAAGTAAGGTCAAGTCCTTTGATATGTAATGGTTTTAAAACTTTTTCAGGAACTGTATAACCTATATAGATGTTTCTTAATCTAATCCAAGTTGCATCTTCTACATATTGCTCATCAATTGCTCTGAATATAGTAGTATAGAAAGTTTTTGTAAGTTGAGTTGGTTTATCATTCACTACTTGACCAGCTGCGTTCACTCCAGAATAGATTTTTGTTCCTAACACATTTGTAGGTGCACCCGGTACAGTAGGATCATAATATCTGTTGTCTGTATAGAAAGACTTACCAGAGTAAGTAATCATTGAGTTAAAGTCGTTTACAACGTTTCCACCTTTTTTCCAATCAAAAGTAAATCCAAAATTGAAATTTTTGTAGGTCATTGTATTGTTCCAACCCAAGATGAAATCTGGACTAGTATTACCTAACAGAGTTTTTGTAGCAGATTTAGAAGGGCTACCATTTGCATCCAATAATAAAGGAGCACTCAAGTAATCAGCATCTGTAGTTGCTTTACCATAACGCTTCCAAGCATATCCGTAAATCGCACCAAAAGGTTGACCTTTTACCGCATCAATTTCAGAAGTTCCCCAATAGCCACTACGTAAAGTAACTTTATCGTTACCGTTGTCACCTACTTTAACAACCATACTTCTATTTCTAGAGAAGTTGAAAGCAGAAGTCCAAGTGAATCCTTTTACATTAACAATGTTGTTAAAAGATAAAGTCGCATCAATACCTTTATTAGTTGTTTCACCTAAGTTAATCAAAGTACTACTTACACCAGTAACTGAAGAAACTGGAGCGTAGATGATTTGATCAAATGAACGCTTTTCATAATAAGCTCCTTCAAATGTTACTTTTCTTTTGAACAAACCTAAATCGATACCAACCTCTTGTTGAGTGGTACTTTCTGGCTTGATAGTTGGGTTACCTACTGTAGTTGGATAAGAGAATCTTACATTATTTAAAACTGCAGGAGATTGGTTGTTGTAAGAAGTTTCTAATGAGTTTACAGGCGCATCGTTAGAAGTACCTGCATAAGAAGCTCTTAATTTACCATAAGATAACCAAGGCGCTTTAAGATGCTCAGAGAAAACATAACCTGCACTTACTGAAGGGTAAGTGAAGCCCATGTTGTTACGAGGCAATGTTGAAGACCAGTCTTCACGTAAAGTTCCTTCTATGAATAAGAAGTTTTTGTAGTCTAATTGAACATCACCATACACCCCTACAGTTTGTTTAGTAAAAGAACTATGACTCACTGTTTGAGTTTGTGTATTTGTTATATCATACAAATTAGGTAATACAAATGAGTTTCCTTGATTGAACAAGGCATCATATTTTTTGAAGAAAATATTTTGACCAGCAAAAGAACGTAATTGGAAATCTTGACCAAATTTATGATCAAAATGTAAAATTAATTCAGAGTTTAATTGAGTGTTTTGCAAATTACCAGTAGTAATTGAACCAGTGAAACCATTTGAAGCATAGTTCCAAGTACCAATCATGTCATGTTGCTCACGGCCTTCTGTGTATTGATCCAAACCAGCTTTGTAATCTAATCTTACATCTCTAGAAAATTTGTAACTCAAATCAAAGTTAGACAACAAGCGATTTACATTGTATTTCTCACCACCATCATGAGTTGCCATCCACATTGCACTTGATTGACCATTGTTCCAATAACTTTCTGTTCCAGTTGTTAAATTGGTTGTATGGTAAGTCATGATATCAAATGTGTTGATATAGTATAGTAATGAATACGACAATAAGTCTTGCGCATAACGATTACCACCAGTATTGATATAGTTAAATTTAACTCCAATTTTTAACCTGTCAGTTACCTGAGAGTTTAAATTAAACATGAAGTCTGTTTTTTGATATCTGTTGTTTAAGATAAGACCATCTTGATCTAATCTTGATAAAGACGTAAAATAACTTGTTTTATCATTTGCACCAGATACAGAAATATTGTATTTATCTGTAATTCCTCTTCCTGAAGCATAGAAATTCTCAAAGTTATTTGGGTAGAAAGGGATAGGTAATCCACCTACATTTTTAGCTACACCATCTCCCACAAGATCGATTAATGAACCAGCTCCAGCAGGGAAAACAGGGTTAGAATAGGCATTTGGTCCCCACATATTACTTGTATTAAAAGTATAAATACCACTAGAACCTCTTAACCATTGTCTGGTAACGTCTTGGAATTTATTAGCTGAAGCAGCTGATTTGCTGTAGTTGAAATCGATATTTGTTTTACCAGCTTTACCTTTTTTAGTAGAAATGATGATGGCACCATTTGCTGCTTGAATACCATACAACGCTGTTGCCGCACCACCTTTTAAGATAGTTACGTTTTCAACATCATCAGGGTTAATATCCACCGCTCTGTTAGCAGTTGGGAATGAATAACCTCCAAATGTGTTATTTGAAGTATTGTCAATTGGAACACCATCCACCACATACAATGGTTGGTTGTTTCCTGTTAAAGAGTTATAACCTCTAATAACAACTGTAGAACCACTACCAGCTTGTCCACCAGAGTTAGTGATTTGTACACCAGAAACTTTACCTTGTAAATCATCCACTAAGTTTGATTTTCCACCAGCTGCAATTGATTCTGCATTGACAGTTTGAGCAGAGTAACTGATTGCTTTTTTATCTCTAGAGATACCTAAAGCTGTTACCACTACTTCACTTAATGCATTCACATCTGATTGAAGTTTTACTTGTAGTCCTTCACCGGCAGCTATTTGAGCTGATTTGTAACCAAGGGAAGAAATTACTAATGATGCTTTTGCTTTAGTTTTTAAAGTAAAAGTTCCATCATTACTAGAAAGGGTACCATTTTTAGTTCCTCTTTCTACTACAGAAGCACCAACAATTGGGGATCCGTTTTCATCTGTAATTTTTCCTGTTGAATTTGTATTTTGTGCATTTGCTTGAGTAGCAAAAAGTACCATACAAACAAAAAATAGAAAATTTCTCATTCGAGTTGTTTTAAAATTAAAAAAAATGTTATCTAAATGTTAAGGTTAAAATTATGCATTTAGATTCAATTAACATAAAATTATTAAAAATTTAATATAGAATCCTAAATTTTATTAGTATACAATAATTTAAAAATATATTTTAATTATAATATGTTATTATAATTGGATTAGTATCTAAATGAAAAAAGTCGTTATAAATTATTCATTTACAGCGACTTAGTTTATTTTTTGTGACCGCGTTAGGATTCAAACCTAAAACCCCCTCATCCGTAGTGAGGTACTCTATTCAGTTGAGCTACGCAGCCATTACCCTAATAGTTAGGGGTTGCAAATATACCTTAAAATCCGATTTCCCCAAGTAAAAACCTTATTTATTGAAGATCTTCTAATAATGCCAACGCACAAATGCTTCTATTGCTGCATATTTTGTAAGACCAATCTTTGCATACAATTCGGCCGTGTTCGCATTTCTAATTTCTGCTCTTTGCCAAAATTCTCTTGAATCAGTTCCTTGAAAAGGCACACTGTCTTTTTGAGACTGATGTATAAATATACCAAAACGTTTTTTCATGACTTGATCAGGACTCATTGGAACAGCCATTTCAATTTCAGAGATGTCCCATTCTTGCCAAGCGCCTTTGTACAACCAGACCCAACAATCTTTTATCCAAACTTCACCCTCTGCTTTTAATCTGCGTAAGCTTTCAAAAATAATATCTAAACAAACTTTATGTGTGCCATGGGGGTCAGCTAAATCACCCGCGCAATACACTTGATGAGGTTGAATTTGTTTAAGTAAATCCATCGTGATGCGAATATCTAATTCGCTCATAGGTTTTTTTTCTATGGCGCCAGTTTCATAAAAAGGTAGATCCATGAAATGATAATTTTTTTCATTGATACCTACGTATCTGCATGTGGCTTTGGCTTCGCATCTTCTGATAAGACCTTTGATGGCTCTGATTTCTGCCGTATCTAAGTGATTAGATTTTTTTCCCGCTAAAAAAGTTCTAGCCGTACTTAATATTTCTTCACTTTTTTTATTATCTATACCAAATAGTTCTTCAAATCCAACAGCAAAATCTAAGAAGCGTGTTACAAATTCATCGGTCACTGCAATGTTACCACTTGTTTGATAAGCAACATGTACATCATGTCCTTGTTCATGTAAACGCATAAAAGTACCACCCATACTTATTATATCATCATCAGGGTGCGGTGAAAACAACAACACTTTTTTAGGATGTGGTGCACTGCGTTCTGGATGTGCTGGAATGGTTGCATTGGGTTTTCCACCTGGCCATCCAGTAATGGTATCCCTAAGCATATAAAATACTTGTAAATTAATATCGTATACCGATTCTTTCAAGACTAATAAATCAGCTAAATTATTTTCTTTATAATCATTAGCAGTTAAACTTAAAACTGTTTTGTCCAATTTTAAGGCTAAAGAAATAACTGCTTTTTTAATCATGCTAGGTGTCCAATCATTTTCGCCTGTAAGCCATGGTGCTTTGTTCCTTGTTAGATCTGAAGAAGCCATTTCGTCCATTACAAATGTGCAATCGTCATGATTTTGTAATACACTTGCCGGTATTTTTTCTGTTACATCACCTTCAATAGATTTGGCTACAATAGATGCTTTATCGCCCCAGGCCAATAAAACAATTTTCTTTGCTTTCATGATGGTGCTTATACCAACAGTGATAGCCATTTTTGGTACATTGTTCAAATCAACAAATTCGTAAGAGTTAGCTATTCTTGTTTGTTGATCTAAATGAATGACTCTTGTTTTAGAATAAAAGCTAGAGCCAGGTTCATTAAATCCAATATGTCCATTTTTCCCAATGCCTAAAATTTGCAAATCAATACCACCCGCTTTTTCTATGGTTTGTTCGTAAGCAATACAACTTTCTTTTAAATTTTCTTTTGTCCATTCTCCATTTGGTAAATGAATATTTTTTGGATCGATGTCTACTAAACTAAACAAATGACGGTGCATAAAGCTCCAATAACTTTGGTAGGCAGTTTTTTCAATAGGGTAGTATTCGTCTAAATTAATGGTCACCACATTTTTAAAACTCAATCCTTCTTCTTTATGAAGACGTACCAATTCTTTATACAATAAAATAGGGGTAGTGCCAGTAGCCATACCTAATACACAAGGTAATTTTTTGGCTTGCTTTTCTTTTATTAGAGAAGCAATTTGGGCGGCTACTGCGTTGGATCCTTCTGCAGGATTTTTATAAATGGCAACTGGAATTTTTTCAAAAGATTCTAACATAAAATAATGGGTCTAATGTAAATTAATATTTAGTCGACTTTAGTAATTTTAATCATATTAGTTGGCAAATGTAATTGGATAGGAGTACTTCCCGTATTCACCACCACATCGCCTGTTTTTACAAATTCATGTTTCTTTAAAATTTGAATTTGATCGGTAATGATGCTATCTAAACTTTCTTCTTTGTTATAATAAATAGCTCTTACGCCCCAACTTAAACTAAGTTGATTTACTAAACTTTTCTCTTTAGTAAAGATGAACAAAGGAGATTTTGGACGGAAACTACTTAACATAAAAGCAGTATAACCACTTTGCGTCATGCCTACTAAAGCTTGTGCCTCGGTATCTTCGGAAAGCTTACAAGCATTGTAACAAACCGCATCACTTAAAAAAGAAGGAGAGTGGGGTTGTGGTTTTAAATCTTCGGAACGATTGTAATTATAGCCATAGGCTTCTACTTCTGCAATAATTTTACGCATGGTTTCAATCACCAAAACTGGGAATTGACCCGTAGCAGTTTCGCCACTTAACATTACCGCATCTGCCCCTTCAATTACAGCATTAGCGACATCGGTAATTTCGCTTCGATTTGGTTTTACACGATCAATCATTGATTCCATCATCTGTGTAGCCACAATCACTGGTTTCGCTCTATGCAAACATTTTTTGATCAATTCTTTTTGTATTAATGGAATTTTTTCAACTGGCAATTCAACCCCTAAATCACCTCTGGCAATCATGATACCATCGCTAGCAATGATAATATCACGAATATTGGTGAGCGCCTCAGGCATTTCTATTTTTGCAATAATTTTAGATTTGCTATTGCTTTTATTTAGTAGGTCTCTTAGCATTTCAATATCTGCTACTCTTTTTACAAAGCTTAAGGCGACCCAGTCTAATTCTTCTTGGATGATAAATTTTGCATCCTCTAAATCTTTTTCAGTTAATGCAGGCAATGATATTTTTGTATCTGGTAAATTCACCCCTTTTTTAGAAGAGATGATTCCTCCTAAGGTTACTTTAACTTTAACATCACCATTTTTTTCAACGCTACTTACTTTTACTTCAATTTTACCATCGTCAATCATGATGATATTGCCCACCTTAACATCACCAGCTAAGTTGGGATAGGATACATAAATTTTTTCTAAAGTGCCAATACATTTGGTATTGGTAAAAGTTAAAATATCGCCTTCTTTTACTTCTAATCGATTGTTTTCAATTTCACCCACTCTTAATTTAGGTCCTTGTAAATCTCCCAATATGGCCACATTACAACCTAATTCCTTGTTGATGCCTCTAATATGAATGATGATTGCTTTTTTATCTTCATGGGTACCGTGTGAAAAATTTAATCGAAATACATTCACACCTGCGATCACTAAATTTTTTAACTGGTCATACGAATCACAAGCTGGACCAACGGTAGCAACTATTTTTGTTTTGTGATGTGTTTGTTTGAATACTGGGGTTGAGCTCATTTTTTATTTTTGTTTTATTAGCTGGCTAAAATTTTTACAATCTTTAACCATTCCTCTGAAATTTTTTGTTTTGCTTTTACTGCTTTATCAAGTGGGGTATATTTCATTTTATTATCGACGATGCCCACCATTACATTGTGGGTACCATTGATTAAACATTCTACTGCATGATAACCCATGCGACTGGCAATTAAACGGTCTAGACAACTTGGTGAACCACCTCTTTGAATATGACCTAATATACAAACGCGTATATCTGCATTTGGCAATTTTTCTTTTAGAAAGTTTCCTACTTCTGTTCCACCACCAAATTCATCCCCTTCGGCTACGACCACTAGATTGACTAATTTTTTTCTCTTTTCTTTTTCAGTTAAAGAAGCAATCATCCCATCCATATCTGTTTTAGATTCTGGAATTAATATATTTTCAGCACCCGTAGCAATGCCACTATGAAGTGCGATATAACCTGCATCACGTCCCATTACTTCTACTACAAATAAACGGTCATGTGCATCTGCTGTATCTCTAATTTTATCAATGGCTTCCACCGCTGTATTAACCGCGGTATCAAATCCAATAGTAAAATCACTTCCAGCAATATCTTTATCAATGGTGCCTGGAATGCCTATACAAGGAATATCAAATTCATGACTAAATATTTGGGCACCTTGAAAGCTTCCATCTCCACCTATCACTACTATACCATTGATGCCTCTTTTCTTTAAATTATTGTAAGCAATTTTTCGGCCTGCAGGTTCTAAGAATTCTTTGCTTCTTGCAGTTTTTAAAATAGTACCTCCACGTTGAATAATATTACCGACCGATTTAGATTCCATTGGGAAGATATCATCCTCAATCATTCCATTGTATCCTCTTGCTACGCCAAATACTTCAATTCCATAGTGAACACTCGTTCTTACTACTGCTCTAATGGCGGCATTCATACCTGGGGCATCTCCACCAGATGTTAAAACAGCAATTTTATTTACTTTTTTAGTAGACATAATTTAATCTAATTGTGCATTAATCTATTGATTTACAAGAACAAATCAAGGGGTTATAAAATTAAGCGAGCTACAAATTTAATCAATTGAGCTCAAATGCCCCATTGAAATTATAAACAGTTTTAAAATACTAACGAATGTTATCAAGCAGGGGAATAAACAATGAGGAAATAGATCATTATTTTTTTCTAATTAACTGTTATTTAATCAGTTGATTAGGCTAACGCAATTAAAAAATAAAGTGGTTTTATTTACTTTCTAAAATTACCAAATCGTTAAATGCTATTTCATACTCTTTGTTCATTGATCTTATCAACGCATTCTTGTCCTGGTAGCTTTTTTCTACAGCATGAAATTTAGCAGCGTCTGAATAGATGGTTGGGTCTGCCATTTGTGCCTCAATGGCTATTTTTTCGGTCTGTAAAGTTTCTATATTATGTTCGATTTGCGCAATCACTTTTTGTAATTTTTGAATTTGTTTCTGCAAATCCTTATCAATGGCCATTGCTTTTATTTCAACGGGAGCAGCTGCTTCTTGTTTTCCTTGCTTGCGCGTATCCTTAGATCCTGCATTTTTAATAGGTTCTGCTAATTGTGCTTTTTGTTTGGCCATTCTTTCTTTCCATTCTAACCACTCGTGATAAGTGCCTTTGAACTCAATTATTTTCTCGTCCTCAATTTCCCAAATTTTATTAGCTGTCTTAGAAATAAAATAACGATCGTGACTTACTAATATAATGGTGCCATCATATTTTGTCAAGGCTTCCGCAAGCAATTCTACCGTCACCATGTCTAAGTGGTTAGTAGGTTCATCCAACATTAAAAAGTTGGCTTTGCTAATGATTGTTTTAGTTAAGGCTACTCTTGCTTTTTCTCCTCCGCTTAACACTTTAATTTTTTTATCAATTTCATCTCCTCCAAATAAGAAGCAACCTAGTAAGGCACGTAATTCTAATTCAGTATTTTTGGTGCCGCATTCTTGTACTTCCTTTAAGATGGTATTGTTTAAATTTAAGGATTCTAATTGGTGTTGTGCATAAAAACTCTCCTCTACATTGTGCCCCCAAACTCTTTCTCCATCAAACTTTTCCATGCCTGCCACAATTCTTAATAAGGTAGATTTTCCTTTTCCGTTGGCACCAATCAATGCAATTTTATCTCCTCTTTCAATTTCTGCAAAGGCATTGTCTAAGATTTGAACATTGGGAAAACTTTTACCTACGCCTTTTAAGTCTACTAATACTTTACCTGGTGTTTTGTCCACAGCAAAGTTGATTCTTATATTAGGTCTTTCTATTTTCACATCTTCAATGACATCTAATTTATCTAAACGTTTTTGAATAGATTGTGCTTGCGCTGCTTTAGAGGCCTTGGCTTTAAATCTTTCAATAAATTTTTCTTGCTGCTTAATATAGTCCTGTTGATTTTCAAAAGCACGTTGTTGAATTTCTACTCTTTGTTCTTTTTCAATTTCGTAATGCTCGTAATCGCCAGTATAGAAATGTAATTGTTGTTGGTATACTTCAACAATTTTATTGACCATTTTATTTAAAAAATATTTATCGTGACTTACAATCACCACACTTCCTTTATAATGCAATAAATATTTTTCTAACCATTCGATACTAGGTAAGTCTAAGTGGTTGGTAGGTTCATCTAATAACAATACATCGGGTTGTTGCAGAATCATTTTAGCTAACAATACCCTCATTCTCCAGCCTCCACTAAATTCTTTGTAGGGGCGAGCTAAATCTTTAATAGCAAATCCTAGACCATGTAAAACTTCTTCTGCTTTGTGATTGATGTTGTATCCGTCTAATAAATCAATTTCATGTAAAGCGTCTGTGTACTTAATTAATAAATCATTGTCTTCCGAATTGGCTTCCAACTCTTTGCCTAATTGCTCTATTTCTTTTTCTAGTTCACGTACTCTTTCAAAAGCGCCTAGGGCCACTTCAGTAATAGATTCATTGGTATCAAAACTTAATAAATCTTGGTGCAAATAGCCAATAGTTGTATCTCTTCCTTTTTCAACAGTTCCCTTGCTAGGGGTAAGTTGACCTACCAATATTTTTAATAAAGTAGATTTTCCTGTTCCATTGTAACCAATTAAACCAATGCGTTCGCCTGGTTGAATGGACCAATTGGCATCACTCACAATCACTCTAGCTCCAAACTCGAATGTCAAATTTTGTAAACCTATTAGCATATTTCTTTAAATTCAGACCGCAAAGTTAGCTAGTTGGAGTATCTAATTATGCATAAATTTGTAAAAATATTTTATGAAAAGGATATTCATTGCATTTATAGCTATTTCAATAGGTAGCTGCCAGGGGTCAACCAGTTCCTCAACCAATAATTCTTTATGGGCGTTCAGTTCTAAAAATAACCAGGGTTCGTTTGATAATGCCTGCCAGCCTTTGCTACTTAGTTATCAAGATTTATTGAAAGGCATTCAAGCAAGGGATACCGCTTATTTATATGGGGCAGCTAAAAATTTAGTATTATCAACGGACTCATTTCCTGTTTTAAATAATTCAACTGATACTGTTTTAAACAACAACTTAAAACAAGGGTTAGTAAATATTAGTGCGGAAGTGCAAGGATTACTTTTTGAAAATAGTTGGCCAGAAATTTATAAATCAACCAATATGATTTCAATTCAATTGATCCATTTATTAGGGCAGGCTGGTTATAAAAAGAATAACATCTATATTTTTACTACCCCTGCCGATTTACAAGAAGATGGATTGAACTGGTTTAGTTTTATAAAAATGACCCGTGATCCTTATCATCCTACTAATAAAGAAGCGGTGGTAGCGCAACAAATTTTACAAGAGAATTAATTAGGGGCTTTGTAGTTAATCATCAACATGGCATTGGTTTGCATGTTGGTCATTATATAATATTCTTTTCTATTACTCCCTTCTTTTAAAATCATTAAAGCCGTATTGGGCGGAACAGTACCTAGGTTTTTTGCAACAATAATTATTTCATGCGTGGGTACTTCTTTGCTAAAATCTAATTCAAAGTGTACCGATTTGTAACTTAGGCCTTTGTCTTTTAAAAGTTGAACTTTATTGTCATACACTAAGATGGTATCGTTATCAATGGTACCATTGTCATACATGTCAAAGCTAATGTGGGGGCTAGTTACAGTAATATTTTTGACTAATTTATTTTCTCTTCCAATCAGAACAAAGGGTAAGATTTGCTTGTCATTGCTTTTTTCTTTTAAAGCTATAGTGTTTGATATGTTGTTTGCTGTATTGTTTGATTTTGCGTCTTTATCAATTTCAACAAATGTTTGAATAGGTGCAATTTCTGATTTATTATTGGGAGAGATTAGTGGAGTTGTTGCCTTTGTTTCTGCTTCTTTTACTACTACTGCTAAAGGTTTGGCAGCTGATACCTTGCTAGTTAAAATAGGGTTTGTATTTTTTGTAGTAATAGGAAATTTGTTTTTAGCAACCACCTGTTTGTTTACTTGAACTTTATTATCAATCGCGGGTAGTTTTTTAGGGATCAATTTTACGATAGGTACTTCTTTTTCTAAATAAACTGTTCCACTTCCGCAGTCTTTTCCCTTTTTTGAATTGCTTGATATATAAGTGCCTTCAAGTGTTTCGCGCCCTCTAATGGTATTGTAGGTTAAATAGTTGGACATTAAACAAGCTTGAAAATTTCCAAGTAATTTTAGATTTTCAAATTTGGTTTCAATCACACTTACTAATTCGTTGTTTTCTGAATGCATTCCACTTGCGATGGCTTTAGCCGAAAAATTATTTGAAAACTTGGTATACGTTACCACTGATAAAGTATGATTAGGAAGTTCTTTTATCTCTAATTCATAGGAATAAACATTACCATCTTGGTCTTGGTTAGGAGCAAAAACACCTTTCCACTTTCCGCTTAAATCTTGACCTAAAAGCAGGGTGGGTAACCAAAAGGGGAGCAGGAGCAATACAATGCGGCGCATAATGCAAAGCTATGTATAAAATATGAACCGCTTTTATTACCTTTGCGGACATATATTATAGACAAAAAACATGGTTCAAATTCAATTTCCAGACGGTGCAGTTCGTTCCTACGAAAAAGGGATTACTGCTTTAGGCATTGCAAAATCAATTAGTGAAGGTTTGGCAAAAAAAGTATTGGCAGCTTCGGTAAACGGGGAAGTGTATGATGCAACGCGTGCCATTAATGAGGATGCAGCTTTAAAGTTATTAACCTGGGACGATGCCGATGGTAAAAATACCTTCTGGCATTCTTCAGCGCATTTATTAGCAGAGGCAGTGGAAATGCAATTTCCTGGTGCTAAATTTTGGGTAGGACCTGCTTTAGAAAAAGGCTTTTATTATGACATTGATTTAGGAGATAAAACCATTAAGGAAGAAGATGTATTGTCACTTGAAAAAAAGATGAATGAATTGGCTAAACAAGCCAACACTTATATCCGTAAAGAAATGTCAAAGGCCGAAGCCATTGCTTATTTTACAGAGAAAAAAGATGAATACAAATTAGATTTATTGTCAGGTTTAGAAGACGGCAGTATTACTTTTTATACGCAGGGTGCCTTCACCGATTTATGTCGTGGACCACATATTCCAAATACAAGTTTTATTAAAGCTATCAAAATTACCAATATTGCTGGCGCATTTTGGAAAGGGGATGAGAAAAATAAAATGTTGACAAGGGTATATGGAATTACTTTCCCGAATCAAAAAGAATTAGATGAATATTTATTGCTTTTAGAAGAAGCGAAAAAAAGAGATCACCGTAAATTAGGAAAAGAATTAGGCATTTATACCATGGATGATGATGTAGGGCCTGGTCTTCCTTTATGGATGCCCAACGGAACCATTATCATTGAGGAGTTAGAAAATTTAGCCAAACAAACGGAAGAGGATGCAGGCTACAAGCGAGTAGTGACGCCACATATAGCCAAAGAGAGTATGTACATTAAGAGTGGTCACTTACCGTATTATCAAGATAGTATGTTCCCTCCCATGGAATTAGATGGTACGAAATATTATTTAAAAGCAATGAACTGTCCGCATCATCATAAAATTTTTGATGCAGAACCTAAAAGCTATAAAGACATGCCACTGCGTTTAGCAGAGTATGGCACTTGTTATAGGTATGAACAAAGTGGAGAATTATTTGGCTTAATGCGTGTGCGTTGTTTACACATGAACGATGCGCATATTTATTGTACCAAAGAACAATTTGCACAAGAGTTTAGAGCAGTGAATGAAATGTATTTAAAGTATTTCAAAATTTTTGGTATTGATAAATACGTGATGCGTTTAAGTTTACACGATCCCAAAAAATTAGGACAGAAATATATTAACGAACCTGAACTTTGGTTAGAAACAGAAGCCATGGTGCGTGCGGTATTAATTGAAACAGGAACGCCATTTGTAGAAGTACAAGATGAAGGTGCTTTCTACGGACCAAAAATTGATGTTCAAATTTGGAGTATCATAGGAAGAGAATTTACTTTAGCCACCAACCAAGTCGATTTTGCACAAGGCAAAAGATTCAACTTAAGTTTCACCAATAAAGACAACGAACCTGAAACACCTTTAATTATTCATCGTGCGCCTTTAGGCACCCATGAGCGTTTTATTGGATTTTTATTAGAGCATTATGCCGGTAAATTTCCTGTTTGGTTGGCACCGTTGCAAGTTAAAATTTTACCTATTAGCGATAAGTTTATGCCTTATGCAGAAACCGTTTTGGCTGAATTCAAAAAAGCAGGAGTGCGTGTAGAAATAGATGATAGAAATGAAAAGATAGGAAAGAAGATTAGAGATACAGAAATTATGAAAGTACCCTACATGTTGGTGATTGGAGAAAAAGAAGTGTCAGAAAATAAATTATCTGTTCGTCGCCAGGGGAAAGGAGATATGGGAATGTTAGACAAAACGCTATTTTTGGCTCAGGTGGTAGATGAAATTGAACAAAGAATGGCACCAACGGAATAATAAAGCACCATATCATAACATTGACTATCTTTACAAAACTTAAATAAACGTTTAATTACTTAATGGCATTACCTAACAGAGGACCCAGATTTAACCCAAGGTTTCAAAGACAACAAGAACCAGAGCATCGCATTAATGATCGCATTCGTGTTCCACAAATCAGATTGGTTGGAGACAACATCACAGTAGGTGTTTACAATACACAAGAAGCGCTGAAAATAGCTGCTGATCAAGGTTTGGACTTAGTAGAGATTTCTCCAACAGCCGATCCCCCAGTATGTAAAGTCATAGATTATAAGAAATTCCTTTACGAAAAAAAGCGTAAGGAAAAAGAAATGAAGGCGAATTCAAAACAATCAGAGATCAAAGAGATTCGTTTTACGCCTGGAACCGATGATCATGATTTTGATTTCAAAGCAAAGCACGCCGAAAAGTTTTTGCAAGATGGAAATAAGGTAAAAGCCTATGTTCAATTTAAAGGAAGAGCCATCATGTTTCAGGACAGAGGTCAATTACTTTTATTGAAATTTGCAGAGCGTTTAGCCGAGGCGGGAACTTTGGAAAGTATGCCTAAATTAGAAGGTAAAAGAATGTTTGCCATTTTTCAACCTAAGGCGGGTGGTAAAAAGAAGCCAACGAATAGCTAAATAGCTGATTTTCAATATATTTTGACAGGAGCCTTTCTAAATGGATGAAGGGCTCCTTTTTTTTGTAATCTCATTATTACAACGTACCTTCGCCGTCCATTTCCCACATGGCCCAAAAAGTGTTCCGCCCGTGCAGAACCGCCAGCAGGGAGTAATCGTAAAGATTATAATAATGCCAAAAGTAAAAACTAACTCGAGCGCA
>Ga0114964_10000250_pt1 | contig 40977 bp, 30 predicted proteins | sample C_131016_MF_Meta_FD_92638 | JGI IMG/M metagenome (GOLD analysis project Ga0114964, IMG submission 92638) | Freshwater microbial communities from Lake Croche, Canada to study carbon cycling - C_131016_MF_MetaG | ecosystem: Environmental > Aquatic > Freshwater > Lake | place: Lake Croche, Canada... | reverse complement strand
CCCTCAGTCTAATAATGTCTGAATCGCTTCTAATTGTTCCATTAACATAAAAACTTTTAATTTTCCTGTTTAACATTACGCCCTTTCTTTTATCTATTTTATCAGAAAAGGGGGCTTTTACATAACTAATCAAAAGGGTTTTCATAAATTTCTTTTACAATACCTCTGTTGATATCCCAATCTAAAAAGAAATCAAAATCAGTTCCGTGACGATTCTTTCTACTTACAACTTCAATAATGTTTGTATCAGGTGTGCGGTGGACAGCCATAGCCATATCCGCATCATATTCAATTTGTTTTGACCATGCTACCTGTGATAGCAAAGGTGGCGAGTCTTGACTAGAAATATCTTCCATAGTTGCAGAAACAATATCAATGATTGGAATATTGTTTCTAACCGCAAGACCCTTAAACTCACGAGAAATATTCATATTACGCTCTGTTGTGGATTTTGAATTATTTGTATCTGCAAATAGCTGATGGTAATCAAGGATTACGATATCTGGCTTGTGCTGATCAATCTTGGCTTGAACAGTTTGTGGTGTAACCTGACTAGAACCTTCATTAGATACTAGAATAAATCCATTTGTATCTAAGAACTTCTTTTTAGCCCAAGAATCAAAATCATCTGTATTAATATTACCTCGTGAAAAATCTGATGCTTTAAATAAACCAGAGCCAAGCATTGTATAAATGCGGTCACGCATATTTTCAGGTGTCATTTCAAGGGATACAATCATTGGTTTAAATCCTTGTTCCCAAGCTTTACAAGCAAGATAAGAACTCATCCAAGTTTTTCCACGACCTGCCCAACCAATCATAACAATTAAATGACCTGCAGCCATACCTGTTGGATATGCATAATCAATTGCTTTAAAGCCAGTAAGAATTCCTGGACTACCGCCCATAAGTGCAGAACGCTCACGGACTGCTTCATAGTGCTTCTCTGCTTGTTCAAAATCTGTAAGGTCTACATCTCGGACATTTGTTGTAATACGAGAAAGGCTAGATATTTCTGCCTGTAAGTCTGCAATTACTCTAGTCGCAGCATTTGTTTTAAGACTATTTCCAGAACTTAAAAGTACATTGCGAATTCTTGCAGTTAAATAATCATTCTTTGCTTTTTCTAAATAATAAGCAGTTTCACCTTTTACTACAACAGGTTCAAAATCTTTAAACTTTTCTTTTAACACTTCTGCATCTGGTACAGCACGAAACTTATTGTAATAAGACTTAAGACCTTCCCAAACATCTTTATGCGAAACAAAAATATCATCTATGTTACTTGCTAAAACTGTTGAAATATCTTTTGTGCTACATACTGATGAAATTAACTCTGCTTCACTATTCATTCTCTTCTACCAATCTTTTTGTCTGTTCCCGCAATTTTGCTCGGCGGGCTTTATCTTCATCCAACTTTACCATAATCTCATCAAGCTTGTCAAAGTTCATATAGAACCAAGTTAGTGGGTGTCCTGGTCGGACGGTTTTAAAATAATATTCTAATATTTTTAATGCTCTGTCATAGCCAACACTATCAATAACATCCACCATTGCCCACTTTTCTTTATATTTATTTAATGCTGGTCTGCGGTCATACTTAAATGCAAACATACTTGAGTACTTGTCCATTAAAGCATAGGCAAGTTTGGCTGTGTCTTTTGTCATTACTTTTTATTGCCCTTAAGTTCGGCTTCTATTTCATTTGATTTTTCAATTAATTTATTTTCAACAAACGCATAAACACGCTCGGTTGCCTGATCAACAGTTTCTCCCTGCCTTACAGCATCTTCTATTCCGATTGAAATTCGTATACTTTCGTAATTACCAAGATTACGAACAAATTCTAGTGATACTCTTACACTTGTATTACTCATCATCTATCTCCCTTAAAAATCCCATTGCCGTTTTTTTAGTTTCATTGTTTTTTAACAATTCATATAATAACATAAGTCTATCTGATATTGCAAGCATATTTTCAATGTCATCTTTTTTCTTTGCCACCTTATAAGATTTTTGCAAAACTTCTAAGGAAGACTTTAATATTTTTTTTGGATCTTTTTCAATACTCATATTACCACTCTGGCTGTTTCCATACAGGAACAAATTCCCCATCATCATTTTTAGCGTAGAGAACTTTTTCATTTCTCATCAAAGCTTCTAGTTCTGCTTTACTTGGAATGTTACTTGGTGTAACTAATCCGTCTTTTCTTGGTCTACCTCTATGGACAGTTTTAAAAAATTCTTGTAGTTCTCGCATATCTTCTTCACTAAAAAAATGTTTTCCTGGAACTCTTCTTTCATCAAGAGTGTAAACTTGCTGTGGCTTTTTTATTTCCCCAGCCCGCCAATGTCTTTTAATAGTATCTTCGCTTCTACCAATTAGTTTAGCTGCTTGAGATATTGTGTAGGCACCCTTCTTTTCTTTTAGTACAAGTGTAAGTGCATAAGCAACACGCTTATTTTCTATATAGTCCCAAGCAATCAAAAGATCATCTGCACGATTACGATGCAAAGCTTTGTGCAATCTACCGTCTAAGTAGAAATACAGGATTTTTTCGCTAATTTTTTTTCTTTTTGTACTAGCCATTGTCCAAATGCATCTCCATCCTTTTTAACTACCCATCTTTTTCCACAAGACATGCAAAATAATTCAACTCTTAGTTTTTGTGAAAAAACTCTATCTATGAATACTCTTCCGCTACACCTTTTACAAAACATCCATTATCTCCCCCAATAATTAGATGGAAAACTTTTTTCCATCTACTACACAAGTGTAGTCTGGGGAAACATGAATTAACTGTATGTGTGGATAAATTCCATTTTCAATATGTGCTATGGCAAATGCTTTTTGCCAATTATGATTATTGGTATACATCATGCCCGAACTTTTTTCATCGCACATATGACCAATTTCATAGCCACGAAGCGTTTCGCCTCTCCCGCCATTTCGCAACTCATATGTATTAAAATACACACCAGCACGATGTGAGTGTCCACGAATAATAGACACCCCAAAATTATCTACATCCTTACGAACTGACTCACCTGCATTTTGTGAAATTGCATTTCCATGATGAACATGAATGTCGCCAAATCTTAATTTTGGTGGTTCGTTGTAATAAATGTAATCGTATCCTAAAGAATCAAGTCCCCAAAGTGTTTCTGGAGTTACAAACTTAATATGTTCTGGAAGTTTTGCATCAACATAATCAAAGACACGGATATCGTGATTGCCTAATGCTGAAAACAATTGTGCTTTTTTTGCAATCTTTCGAGTTCTAGCATAAAATTCTTTAGCCAGCTTTGCCTCGTGTTGCATCAATGGAACAATTTGGTCTCCATTATTATCTTTATACATCTTAAGAAATTCTGCAGACCTACCTTCTGTATACTTGCTGTAGCAAGCTTGATCATCTGTGTCGCCCAGATAGTCTACAACATCTGGCTTAAACCACTTCATAACCTTAAACCACAATTCAATCATCTTATCATCTTGATAAGGGAATTGTTGGTCAGACGATAGCATCCACTTAAGATCGTTTGTCATTAATTATATACTTTCTACTTATGAGCTTTGTTATGTTGCTCTCTTGTGCAAAGAAATAGATTTTCTATTCTATTGTCTTGCTTATTTTCATTTATATGGTGTATAGTTTCCCATACTTCTAATATTCTGTCAAGTTCTTTTTCAATTATTAGTCGGTGTTCATAATACCAACCCCCAAAAGATTTTGGATGTTCTGGTATTTTAATGAGAGAGTATCCTTCTCTTGAAATTCTTTTTTCTCTTTTTGACCAAGATTTAAGAATTTTATAACTAGGCATATCCAATTGCCATTAGATGTACCGAGCCATTAATTTCTGATTTTGCACCTGCTCCTGCTTTAACATTAACCTTTACTATATTTATGTTAGCTGAGTCTGTTGTAATTGTAACAGTTATGTCGTTATTAAGTATTGCTAAATCTGAAGAAGAAAAGGTTGCTGTAAGTGCTGGTTGATTTGTAAATGAAATTGTAGTCATATCAAATTGCACTGTTTTTGCAGTTGCATCACCTTTGCTAAGTGTTATATCCTGTATTCCAGCATAAACTCTCATACCATTTGAGTTATTTCCAATAAATGGAAATGTTCTTGCATTAAGTTTTGCGTTTGCAGCACTATTAAAACAAAAGTTTTTTAAATTAAGTCTAGTCTGAGCATTTGTTTGAACAGACTTTAAAGTATTAATTTCTTGTGCTGTTAAGCTTACATTATCTGGCATTTAGTGCCTCTCCTTCTTTTTGAAAATCCGCCTCTTTTTTACTAACAGTAATTATATCTTTTTTAGCAAATCCCAGTACTTTTAAATCATCTGGGTCAACGATTTGTTTTCTTTTATTATCTACTATAAGATATATTTTACCATTAGATATATCTTTTATCAAAGTCCCATCACGAAACCCTACAATTCCCACTATTTTAGAATAGGACATTGCCAATTCAGATGTTTCTACAACACGAAGTCTCCACGAGTCCCTCGCTCTATCAGAAATGAATTTGAATCTTTTTTCGCCTTTAACATAAAAGTATCCTTTTTCTGTTTTGGCAATCATTCCGCTAGGAACACGGGGATTATAATTAATCCTTTGCCTTCTGAGCATCAATTAGTGCTCCCTGCAATTCTTGGATACGCTGTTCACGAGCTTGAATTTCTTGTGTAGCCTGTGCTTTAAGTACAGCTAAATTAGTTTCATACTGGCTTGTAATTTGACCAATACGGTTTTGTAGTTCCTGCACCAATAGTTCTAGTGTAGGATCATTTTGAAATTGTGACTGAATAGTCTGTTCTGACATTTATATCTCCTTTGTCTGTTTCTATATTGTACTATTTATTTTTAATAAAAGCAATGTTTTATTTATTATGGACCCCATGAGCCAGAAACAACAGGATAAGCAGTTCCTTGCTCAGTTATTCTAAAATAAGAACCTGCGTTTGCCGTTGGATTTCCAGATGTTGGAGTAGCACTTTGAGCAAATTGTGGTTGCAATGTTCCACCTGCTGCTGCATTAGTTTGAAAAAATCCTTGAAATTTAATTAATCCTTGTGTTGGACCAGCAGTTCCAGCAGTTCCCATATTTAAAGCTGACGCAGTTGTGTTGGTAGCACCACTTAATGTTGCTCCCGTTGCACTGTTACCCGTAAAAGTTAGATTCCAATAAAAACTTTGAGGAGCATTTGTAAAGCTAGCTGCAATTGACCAGTTTCCTGAAAGTGTAGATGCCTGTTTAGTTACTGATAAAAATCCTTCAAAATAGTACACGGTATTTGCTTTTAGTGTAATGTTTTGTGTTGAAGCTGGAAAAATTGGATAGAAAGTTGATCCTGTTGTACTTGTAGTTGTAGAAGTTAAAACTTGCATTGATGTTATATTTGCAGCATTTATACCAGAAGCACTTAAATTAGTTAATGCAGAGCCATCTCCAGAAAATGCTGATGCAGTAACCCTTCCAGATAGTGATGCAGATGTAGCAGTCAGGGAACTAGATAGGACTAAGTTGTTTGCATTTACTTGACCTGTATAAGATGCTGTAGTTCCATTAGTAGCACTTGTTGCGGTAAGTGTTGTAAAGTTTCCAGTTCCCGCCGTTGTTGTTCCAATGTTAAACTTATTAATTGTTCCAAATAAACTTCCATTTGCAGCAATTGTAAATTGATTATTAGAAGTTATACTCATATTTCCCGCAGCACCAGAACCACCACCAGACTTAGTTGTAGAGATACTTATATCTCCACCGTATGCTCCTCCAGCACCATTAGGTGCCGAATCTGTATTTATAGTAATTGCACCACCAGCAGCACCTGCTGTTGTTCCTGTTTGTGTAGCATTAGTTGTAATGCTAATTGCACCACCAGTACCACTTCCACCAACACCATTAGCATTTCCAGTAGTGCTTAAAATTATTGCACCACCAGTTGAATTTGTTACAGTATTTGTTGCACTAAATAATGTGGTTGAGCCACTTGTTGCGGATAAAAGTAAACTTGTTAAACCACCTAAAGATGCGGTAGTTGTTCCTAAACCAATTGCAGTACTTCCAATTGTAATTGTAGATGCAGATAAACCAGATACTGGTACATATCCCGCTGAACTTGCATATCTAACAGAAGCACTTGTATTATTCCAAGCAGAACTTTGTGTATATGTAGATGCTGAATTATAAGCATTTAAACTTGCACTATTTGACTGTGTAACTGAAAATGCACTTGATGTATTATATGCATTAAGACTTGCAGAGTTAGCATATATTTGAGTTGCTACTGATGAACCACTTATGGTTAATGAAGTAAAGTTACCAGTTCCTGGTGTTGTGGCACCAACATTAAAATTATTAATTGTTCCAACATTAGATCCATTAGCTAATATTGCAAAACCCGCATCAGAAGATAGGGTTATGCTTCCAGAAGTTCCTGTATTACCGCTTTTATTTGTTGAAATATTAATATCTCCACCACCAGAATTAGCTACATTTGAAGAGTTACTTGTAGTTTGAATATTAATTTTTCCACCATTTGCTCCCGAATTATTTGTAGCTCCAGATGTTGTTTTAATATTAATTGCTCCACCCTGAGCATTTCCACCCACACCAGAACTATTAGCATCTGTTTGAAAATTTATAGTTCCACCAGTTTGATTAGATGCTTGAGTTGAAATTGAAAATATGGTTCCTGAAGATGTAGTATTTGTAAAATCAAAGTAGTTTAAGCCAGCTAAAGATGCGGTAGTTGAGTTTAAGGGGATAACAGTAGAGCCAATTGTAATTGAACCTGTTCCACTTCCACCACTTATTCCAGTAAGTCCTGAACCATCTCCAACAAATGATGCTGCAGTTATTTTTCCATCAAGATAAGCAGAGCCAACTATTGAAGCACTTCCTGGAATTGTTACTAAACCTGAAGAATTAGCTTGTATTCTAATGTTTCCAGCTCCATCAGAAATTACAACATTTCCATCCCAATAGGCATCTCCTTTGTATCCACCAATAACAACATTATTGGATCCATATTGTAAATAATACCCAGCATTTGTTCCAATTAATACGTTGTTTGAACCACTAATATGAAATGGCATTGTGCTAAGTCCTATATTAATATTTTTTCCACTTGTATTGTTTTGATGGGTAGAATTAAAATCACCAATAGAAATATTTGTAATTTTTTTAGCACCAAAGTAAATATCATTAATTTTTGATTGTTTCTTTACATTAAAATAATTTGCAAAAATTCCGCCATCGGTGTAAACACTAAAGATATTGGTTAGGGTTGAATCATTATTTATTGAACTAAGTTTAATTGGAATGCTACTTGATGGATTAATAACAACCTGATTACTATATCCATATGGAGATAAAGTTGTTCCACTTATCAATTGAATTGAATCTACAGAAAATGTTGCATCTACTGATGAACCTATTCCTGTATTACTTTGCCCATCTGGATCAATAATGGATATTGTATAGTATTCCGAAGATGATGGAGATAGAACTACAGACAATCTTGTCCAAGAACTACTAGTAATTGGAGTTATTGAAGATGTCCAACTTGCCGTTAGGGTTCCAGAAACTGAAGCGGTATAACGATTTACTTGCAGGTATACATTATTTGAGTTTTTTGTAGATGCTGAGGTAGGTTTTGAAACATATGCAGACAATATATAAGAATTTCCTATAGTCATTCCCAAATCTGAATTTGAAAAAGCTATTGCTGATGCGGCATTTTTATACATAACCATCTTAAAACTGCTTGCAGATAAACTAGCATTTCTTGAGCCACCTGGAAGATTTCCTGCTGCTGCTTTTACTGTTGCATAAGCAAGTGATGATTGTGGAATAAGAGATGAGTCATCCAGAAATAAAACAAATTTAAAATCTTCGGCAGAAACTGACATAGTGGCAGATGCTACCCAATAATCTTGCCAGTTATCTTCAAAAGATGAGTCATAGGTGGACAGATTGTTATAATATATACTGCTTGCAGACAAGCTAGTGGTGTCAATTGAAAACCCGCCAATTTGTCCTGCATTAGCATATACAGTTCCTCTAAAATAAGCATTACCTGATGCGGTATCAAGAAAGAAATTTGCTTGTCCCGAAGATGTTGATGTTAATTGATAGCCCAGAATACCAGTGCTATTTATAATTACCGCCCCAGCGTTTGCTGCTCCCGTCAATTTAGCAATTGAACTAGCAGTGTTATTCCAAATACTTCCAAGATTTAATGCACCTGAATTAGCAGCACCACTTGAATCTAAACCACCAGCAATTAAAGCACCACCAGTTACACTTGAAGAACTTGGTGCTAATGCAGTTACTACAGCACTATTGATAGATGTTAATTGCGTTCCATCTGTATTTGTTGACGGAACAGTAAAATTATAAATTAAAGAATTTTGAGATATTACACCAGAACCATCTACTGCTCTAACAACAACACTATATGACCTACCAGGCTGGAGTTTTGTTAAATTTATAGAACCCATTATGTAACCTGTAAGTAATAATCAATTTGTATAGTTTGTGGTTGTTTTACTATTTGTAAAATTGGAGCACTTGCAGATGTTCTACTAAGTAATGCTTGATCAGAGTCATTTATCTGATTTGCTCTATAGTATAGCGCATCTAAAGATATTGAACCAGTCCCACCAAAAAAACTGGCAGTAATTGTTTTAAATGAATTTAAATAAGTTGCATCTTTATTTGCTCCAAGTTGAATTGCTATCTTCTTGTATCCCGAAGAAGAAACATTTAAAGCACTTGTACTTGTTGTCCATTTTGCACCTAAAACATCAGTTAGTATAAAGGTTAAAGATGGGGTTGTTCCACCAATTGAATCTTTTGGAACAAAATACAATAAATCTAAATAAACACTAGCACTTGTAGACCAATTTGACGTGTCGAATCCTCCAGTTGTATCTAAGTAATAGGCACTTCCAGTTTTAGCCCAAACACTTGTTGAGCCATATCTACTATTTCCTATAGTATAGTCAGTAAGAGCATACTGCCTGACATTCATATTTCCAGATAAAGGTGTAAACCAATAAGATGATGCTGTGGTGTATTGTTCACTAAAATCTGTTACAGGTATTCCTTGGCTAAAATTTGTTTGTGGAACAATGCCAATTTCATAAATCTCTCCAACAAAATTATTAAATTGAGCAGATAGTGTTATACTTCCAGAATTATACTTTAAGCCACTTGTTGGAGACCATCTAGTTTCATAGGCTAACAAAGTATCTGATGTTGATGTTGCTGTATAAGATGCACCAACTTTCATTGTACCCGCCCAAGTTTTTGTATTTGATGTACCAACTAAAAATCTATTAATTGAATAAAGACCACTAGACGTAATTATGTTTGGACTTTCCGCCAATACTTTTCCGTTAGAACTTATTACATATTTTCCACTTATCATTTAAATTGCCACCAAACTATATTCATATGAAACTGCATTGGGAACATCGTCAAAAGTTAGAACTGCTGTCCAGCTTACAGTGCCATCATTGGCACTTACTTCTGTAAATATTCCATTTGTTAAATCTATATTTAAATTTTGAGGTATGCCCAGCCCAATAGGTTGAGCGTTATCACTTGAAGAAAAAACTAAATTATCATTCAAGAAAAACTGAGATATTCCTGTAAGTTCACTTTCTAATATTGAATCATTTATTGAATTAGTTAAATCTTGATTGTTTGGCTTTTCAATCACAACAACAGTCATACCGCAAGTTTTCTTATACATTTCGTTATTTCTTGGGTCATCACTATAAATAGTTAAAGTTTTTGCAGTTGGCACTGTTGCTGGGTTTACAAACTTTTCTGATTTAGTAAATATTGGATTGTCAAACATAATACATCACCTCAATTAATACATTATACCATTTATTTAATTATTAATGGCTTTAAAGATAATTGAGTATTATTCACACCCCCCGAAAATCCTTGATTTACAGATGTTACTAAACAAATTAATGGGTTTGAGTCGTCTAAGCCTAATTTTTTTAAACTGTATTTTAATTGAACAAAATCGCCAACCTGTATAAGTGGGTTTCCAAAAATACCAAGAGAAATTGTTGTATAAAAACTTTCATTAGATTTAGACAAAAGATCTAATATTTTTTCTGCTTCATTTTTTGATGATAGCCATTTACTCTGAAGCTCTATTGTGCTTTGTGTATAGTTTGGATCAATAACTCTTTCAATGATTCTTTCTTGAGAAAGTTCTTGATTTCTAGAATGAATTTGTAATGGGTTGACTGAATTATCTGATTGTGAATTTAACCAAATAAATTCATTGCTATTATTAACAATCATAAACTTTGTTGAAAATGGAGTAGAGAATAATTCAGAATGTTGGGTATCTTCTTCTACTACTGGTCCAAGAATAAATGCTTGTTCATTTGTTCTATAGCTATCATAGGTGGATCCATATAGATGAGGATATAAGTATGATGTTTCTGGGTAAATAGGAGATAAAGAATGCTTTACATCATACATTTTTACACCTTTTACTTTTGGATAAAATTGCCATAAATAACAATTATTGTTGTTGGGAATTCCTCTAACAATATTATTTAAATAATATTTAGTAAAAAACAAATACTCAGATTCTAGTGGGTAAGTAAATGCCGATAAAGATTTTTTATTTTCATCTGCAACGGTATCTGCATACAACTCTAATAATCTTCCTGTGGCACCAACTTGATCTTCCCAGTTTATTTGAAAATATCCAAATACACTATTTGGATTTAAATTTATTGGAACTGCAAATTGACCAATAAGTGTTTTATTTAAATAAACTTTTACATAATTATCTTTTACATATGCTGAAAGTTTATGGGTACCAGTAATAAAACCCTCTATTGTTTTTCCATTAAATACATTTTCTATGCTTATTCCAGGAATTACTGTTTTGCTTGCAATTACACTCTTTCCATCATATTCTCGTGTATTAAAATTACTATCTAATAAGTTATATAAATATAATTTGTAAGATGCTTTTTTGTCTGGATTTTTTTTATCTGGTTGTAATCTTAATTCTATAAATAGTGTTGGATCAGTATTTGAATCTCCATAAACAGCACTTGGAGTCATATTTAAAAACATTCCCAAACCAAAAGAACTATAGTTTTTTTGAGTAATTGTAATTTGCTTTTTTGAATTTTTTGGATCTTGAGCTTGAACTGATACTTGTTTTAAAAAGTTTTCTGAGTCTGATGGTACCTCAAACTCCATAGAAAACAAATTATAATTATTTGTAGTTTGATTTTTTGGCGAAATAAAAGCATATGTTTTTAATCCTAATGATGTCGAAGGTATCTCAAGTCCACTATTAGTAAAAGTCATAAGAGTTTTAGCTGCTCCGTCATTATATTTATATGCAAACGAGTTACTAGGAAATTTTAGATAATAATCAAAATAAGTTGTTGCACCATAAGTGTTGGAATAAAGTATATGATCATTTATTGGTGTTCCGTATTTACCCCTTTCAAGATTATATATTCTTCCAGTAGGATTATATGATATTGAAACATATGACGCTGTATTTAAATTTGATGAATTTAAAGCTCTCATTGTTTCTACACCATCATCAATATCGTCTTTACTATTTACAATTCTAGATATAGAAATATTTGGGTTTTCTGGTGAATAAAAAGCATATTCTAATCCAGAATATCCAACAATTTCATTTCCAATAAAAACTTCTCCGCTAAGACCCTGCAGCCATTTTCTTGGATTTTTTCCAAAAATTTGATCTGGTTTTAATGTAATAAATGAATCATTTTTAAATATTGATGTTGCTAATTCTAAACTTGATAGTGCAGCCTCATCTTGCTCAGACCATACCATTTTTGAAGTTTCTGTCATCTTGTTGTATATACCCAAAGTACCACCATCATTATTAACATCAATACTTTGAAAATTTCTTGGGGTTTGATATCTAACCAAAATTTTTCCAATTTTTGGAGTTATATTTTCTGAATAACTATCTAAAAGTATATTTGGTATATAAGATGTATTGTTTTTATTTGTAGCAACATCTGTTATTACAAAAGAATATAAATTTTTTCCTGAATTAAATTGATTAAAGGTTTGTCTAAGACTCTTAAATCTCATAACCCCATATTCATCTATGTAAGCACCAATTTGATGAACAATAAATAAATGTTGTAAAATTTCAAATATTGTTTCAGTTTCATCAGACCAAAAATTTGATGTTCTTGTGGATGTTTGACAAACTTTATATAAACCATCATAATCATAATCACTAAATCCACAAGAATTTAATAAAGATGTAATTATATTAAACAAATTACTTGAATAGGCAGCGTAATGTGGGGACTCTGTTGATTGGGCAAATGTTTTAGTAGCATCGGCTATATTTACATTAACAGCATTTATATCGTTTACATCCCATGATTCTGAGTACATAACAAATAAAGGAATATTTTCTGTTAACTGAGTATCAAATGTAGGATTTTTTAAAAATCCCGTAAATTTTACATTTTGTCTAAGCAAATTATAAAATGTTGCACTTGGAGACTTATTTTCAAATATGGTGGCTCCACTTCCGTCAGCTTGATAGAATGGAATATTTGAGAAATTAATATTTCCACTATTTGAATTTATATAAGAAAATGGAAAACCATTTGAATTTGGTGATGTTAAATCTTTTTTAATATTATAATCCATAAGTATGTTTGACAAGTCTAACTCTAATCTAGGAGATAACTCTACAATGTGAATTTTTTTAAAATCTTCACTAGAAGAATTAAAATAGGTAGCACTTGAAGATATTGAACCTGCCTTAAATCCAATTCCTCTAACTTGTTTCAGTACGTTTTGAAAAGTCCCGCTTGATGTAAGTTGTGGTGGGGATGACCAAGAACTTGTAGACCAATTTGAACCATTATAATATAATACAGTAATACCATTATCATTAAAGTCTGATGCTGATAAAGATATGGCTGTGGACCCGCTTATTCCTGTATACAGAACTATACTTCCAGTTGTTGGTTTTGTAAAAGTTGTGTCATACTTAAATACAATTTTGTTGATAGAAAGATATGAGTCATATTGCGCTTGTATTGATTTTTCTGTAGTATCTGATATATAGTATTTAAATCTATCATATATTGTTGGCAATAACTGCATTTTTGTTCCAAGAATATCTTTACCAAAATAAATTTGAGGACTCTTTATTCCAAAGGTAACTGGTTTGTAAGCAGAGCCTGTAGATCCAGCAGATGTTATTTTATCTGAGTTTGGCAACAATGTGTTTAGTAAAGCTTCTCCTGGTCTTAAAGGAAAAAATGCTGATTCTACTGGGTAATATTCATTCTGATAAAAGTCATGCTGGGTGATTTCAGATATTGTTATATTATCAACCAATAACTTAGAATTTTCATAATCAGAAATTACATGCATTTTTAAATTAAAGCCTTGCATGTTTATAAAAGTATTTTCAGATGGTACGCCAAACCATATTTCAATTTTTTTCCAACCATCTATATTACACTCAACATTTCCTGAACTTTTCAAAAGCTTTCCAGTTTGACTATCTGTAGATTTTATATAATAAGAAATTGGTATGTCAGAATTTTTAACACCATTAATTGAGCCAGAAGCTATTATTTGTGGAATTAAAAATATATGTCCAGAAAATTTAGCGGGTGGAAATGGAGATGACTCACAATTATTGTAATCATCTATATACTGTGTTGATGATGTAGTAGCCAAATATTGACTTGTATTTGGACTTTTATATGAACGATATATTCTGTACGCAGCTGCATTTGAGTCAGCATTCCATTTTATGGTTGCACTTCCAGTTTGATCACTTAAGACATAGGCATAATTATCTGTAGCTACAATATCCAAGTCATTCATTTGATTTTCTGAACCCACCCCGACTACACGATAATAATAAGATGCAGTTGGAGTATATGTGTTTGTTACTGTTGCTGAAGCATAAATTTTGGAAGAGTAGCCATCTGTATAAGCAAGCCCACCAGTTTTTACATAAAAAGAAATTTTATAAAATTTCCCATATGATGCTGTTGAAAGAGTAACTGAAGATGACAAAAAATCTGAAGCTATCTGACCTTGAGTTACTAAATCTTGCATAGAAGCAGTTAGATTAGCCATTTTATTAAATACTGTAAAAGTTAAAGCAGAGCCAGAAGAATCAAAATCGTTTATTATTCCATTAAATGATTGTTGTACGCCCCCATTTATTCTTGTTGTGTCTCCCGATAGTGATGGAATGACTGTCCAACTTGAAGAATTATTTAAATCATAAGCCAAGTTTGGCTTAATTGTGGAAGAAACAAATGAAGGCTGTATAATTGCATTATAATTCCATTCAGCATTAATCTGTGGAATAGCTGCAATTGAATTGGCTGATGCAAATAATTGTTGAGTTGTTGTTGTACCTAACATTAAATCTCCGTAAAATCCATTTTAACGGTAACTAAGTCTGTATATCCATAACGTTTTGTTACATCATAACTAAAACCTGTTATAAATGCCCACATATATTCTGCACCCGCAGATGATGTTGATGGGTAAAAAGCAGAAGCAGTATCTAGAGAAGCATTATCTTGTGAGTGTACTACTCTAATATAAATTGGTTTAAATAAATTAGCTTCATAAAAACTTTTCATCCAAGCCCCGCCCTTATATCCATCAACTGTAAATGTTAAGCCCTGTGTTGCACGAGAATTTCCAATTTGATTATATGGAACCCCAGTTCCAGAGGGAACATCATTCCAAGAAACACTAAGTTTTTTCTTTTTACTGACAACATATTTTCTCATGGTTCCGTCAGCCATACGACTTGATTTTTCAATAATTTCATAACTAATGTCAAAGGGTTGCCTATTGTGATCTGTTAATGGGAACCATGTCGTTGATGCGGTTTGATATGCTAATGAAATAGCGGGTAGTGAAGAATATGGCATTATCTCATCCCTCCAGTTTTTCTACCAGTTGATATGGTTGCTTGTTGTCTTTCAATCTTTTTCATAACTGCACTTGCAATATCGTCAGGACTTGCGTTAGTATCAACGCTTACATTAATATTATACACTGAATTGTCATTAAAGGATGAATTAGCATTATTAGCATCCCCGCCAATTCTATAATTAGCACCTATCGATGGTATATTAAATCTCTTAGAATTAACTAATCCACCAGTAGCAAACTTTTGTTCATTAATTCCATCTAGGAATGATGTGCCATATCTAGCTACTGAATCTGCTCTAACAACATACTCACCATTAGACAATCGGGCGGGAATTGAATCAGAGGTTGCGGTACCTGCTCCTGAAATATATCCTCCACTTGCAAATCCTTTATTACGATTCTTTTCCATCTTAAGTATTTGTGTAAATAACCTTAGCATATCTGGTTTAACATGAGCAAGTTTGCCATCTTTCCACAATTCATAATCATTATTCATTTTTCTATCAAAATAAGTAAGTGGCATTCCAGGAATTCTTTGCTCCAACATATCAACAAATGCTGCTCTTTCAATGGATTCCATTTGTAATACATTTAATTTTTGTCTAGAAAATGTTTCAAATAATTGTTTTTCTTGTTTTGAAAGAGCATAGAAATCTGTATGAACTCCATAAAAAGTTGTACCGCCTTCAAGAGATACTTGTGGGTTCTTTTTATTAAAAACTGCTAATCTTTGAACAAGACTTTTCATAAATGCAAGAGCACTTGGGTCTGGGAAATTTAGTACATCTGATCTAGCACCAATTTTAAACCCATCTTTTGAGGCTGTCATTTTAAATAGTTGTTGAATCATTGTTACTTTTTCATCTAATTTTAAACGATCAAATTGTTGATCATAGAGTGATGAATTTTTTAGTTTAAATTTCAACATATATTTAAGCATTTGATTTGGGGTATAGCCCATTTCATTCATTGTGCTTAGATATCTCATATTCCAAGGACTACCAGCAGTAGCTTCAGTTTTTCCTGCCGAAATTGCTCTATCTCTTAGGAGCATTTGTTCTTCTCTACCCAGTCCAAAACCTTTTGGAAGACCCACAATTTTTTCAACAGCTTTTAATACACTTGGACTTGTAAATACAGCTTGTAGTGGGCTTAATCCTAGGGAACCCATTGTGTCACCAGCTGCTAGATAACCAATAGTTGAAGTAATTCTTGAAGGATCCAGCACATCTTTAACGTTAGCTTCAAAAAGTGAAAGTGGTAAGTTTTCTGGATTATAGGAATAATATCCAAATTGATTACGGTTCATTCTTCCATAACCATCCATAAACCCTTCACCAATATTATCCCATGTTGCTCCAAGAAAACCAGCGTTCTCAATTTCTATTTTTCTAATATTCATAATTTCTGCTCTTTGAGCTTTTGTTAGACCCATCATTTTTGTTGGATCATCAAGGAATGGTACTGCATCTGTTCTCATAACTTGAATCAAAGTGTCTTTTGTCCATTTAACACCTGGGTAAATAGTTTTTAATGTTTTTAAAGAAATGTCTTCATTTAATTTTTTAATTGATGGGAATTTATCTGCAAAAATTTGTGTTGCTCTTCCTTCTGTTGGTCCCATTATATGACCAGCACCCAATTTAACTAAACCTGGATTACTACTTGCTAATGCCAAAAATCTTTCAGAATTTCCTAGAAGATGAGGAGAAAACAGTTCTCCCATTATTTGACTTCCATTTATTCCATAATGCTTGATAAATAAGTTTGACGCATCTTTATGACTTTTCGTTTTTCCAATTAATGATGCTAATTTTTTTTGACCAAGAATTTGTGCAATAATTTGCTCTTGTCTTACATATGGATATTCTTCTGTAATAAAATGTCCTGCTTTGTGAGATGGTCGATGTATCCAGCTTGGTTGATAACCTGATTCAATTCCTTCTTTACTTAATTTATATCTAATTTCTTCTAAAATATTGCCATAAATTTTATCTCTTTCTCCCATACCATGAAGAATGCCTTTGTCTTTTAATATAGCTTTAACTACTTTAATTCTTCTTTGTTCTGTTAATAGTGAAAGTATATGCTCACTATTTGAGTATTCCCCTGTACGGGCTGCTTCTTCTAAATCCTTCATTTCAAGATTGCTAATTGGGAGATTTCTTAAATCTTCGGCATCTTGAAGTGCCATGTATTCTGCAGTAGCCCGCCCAGTTCTAATTGGGTTATGTGGTCTTGCTTTTTTCTTTAGACCCATAGAAACTCTTTTAAGCATTTGTTTTTGAATTTGTTGCTGGAATTCATTTCCAACTTGTTTTGTTTCTGATTTTAGATTTCCTCTTGTTACATTACCTATTTGTGGTCTAAATATAGGATTAAGACCATTCATTACTGATGTAATGCCGTGACCAACACCTCTTGTCATTGTTCCAGTAAGTTTCATTGCACCTTGAGCAAGTGATCTTCCTACATTCATCAAGCCTTTTCCAGCCCATTTAATGCCACCAACCACATATGGTTTTGCAGCATGTAAGGCGGGTTCCCACATTGGTCTAGTAACATTTTTTGCAGCACCCATAAGTTTTCCAATACCACCACCTAGCATGATATCGCCAAACAAGTTTCTTAAACCATTTGGACCAGCAAATGGATTATCTTTAAAGTGTGTATTTTTACCAAATTTGTAGTTAGGATTAAACATATTTCCAGACATAAGCATTTGAATTCCCTGCTCTGCGCCATACCCAAATCCACGACCAATTTCAACATATGGATTTACTAAATCATGCAACAAACCAGAACCAAAGAATCCTCTTCTCTGTCTTACACTTGAGTCAACTATGGCACTCCACCATGATCCATATGGGCTTCTAGAAATATTATCTTCTGTATTGCCAATATTTCCACCTACGCCATGAAAATTAGGATCTGTATATGGATTATAATTTACTTGGCTACCCCCACCACGACCAGAACCATGATGTTTATGTTTATTTCCTACAAGCCCGCCCTCTTTAAATTTTTGTTCATTAACATTATTTAAAAATGATGTTCCATATTTAGCAACAGATGATGCCTTAACAACATATTCACCGTTAGATAATCTGGCGGGAATTGAATCAGAAGTTCCAGTGCCAAGACCTCTGATGTACCCGCCATTATTAAAAGTTTTTATTGGCTTTATTGGCTTATTGCCAGGGGCAACTATATCGGGTCCACCAACTTGCATCCAGCCTGTTGGAATATATCCAGATTTTGTGTTAAATTGCATATTTTGATCAGCATTTATAATTTGTGCCCAGATACCTCTTAATCCAGATATTAAAATTGCTGGCATAGCAGAAGCTTCTGGTTCAATTGAATTACTTCTTTCTATATCATACTGAGCATCTTTAATATCTTTATACTTAAAACTAACATTAAAATCGCTGCCTAGAGAATCATCTTTTGTCCAAATTTTTGCATCAAAAGGTATTGAATCTTGTTTTGTATTTGCTAAAGATTTTGGAATATTTATGCCTAAAAATCTTAGCCAATCTAGTGGTCTGCTGTATCCCATTGTTGAAGCTGCAGATCCTTGATCGTGATCTGGGTGTTGATCAACAGACATAACATTTTTGTCAAATGGATACCATAAAAAGCCAGGCACTGGCTTCCTAGAAAACGGATTTCCGCCCTTTGTCCATGCATCAATACCATTGGTATTAAAATTGGGTTTAATCCCCATCAATTTTGCTAAAGCACCTTGCCAAACTTGTGCTCTAGTTTCTTCTACTGGAATTCTTCTAAATCCAGCAAAAATTGTATTTCCATTGTTTGTAGTTTTATTGCCATAATCTTTTAATGCCGATTTCCATCCTGGTCCATTTTTCTTTTTATTTAAAAATGTACCTACACCTAAATTATATGTACTTCTATCTTTAAGAAAATTATTAGATGATCTTCCCAACTTCGTATTAAGGGCGTGACCAGTTTCGTGTAATATTGTTCCTGGATCCTGATAATCAGGACCACCTAAGTAAATTTGTCCCCCAGGACCAGAAAATGCATCTCCACCTCTTGTTTCACCTACAAGATATTTGCGAATCGGGTCTGCAATTCGCATAATTTGCATAGGTGTAGTCATATGATGGTTTGTGCTATAATGTGGTCCTGATCCAGCCTTTTTACCATTTGCTATCATTAATGGGTTTATAATTTTTTTGTTAAGAAGCCCTATAAAATCAAAAACTGGTTTATCAGGATCATTTTTATTTTTTCCTACCGAACCGCCATCTTTGAATCTTACCATTCCTGGAAAATCTTTATTAGTTAATGTATAATCTCTAATATAATTATTCCATAAATCTCTTGCACCTGGAGTTTTATTAATTTTACTAAATCTTTTAAAACCATTAAGACCAAATATTGATAATAAACTATTTGGATCGTTAAACCCAGATGAGCCAGCAAGTTGTCTTTGATCATACCTTGCATGAACATCAGCATTGGATAACGTATAAAGTTTATGAGATTTTCCATGACGATCTCCAATAAGAACGTCATCAGATCTTGTTTTTGCTCCGCCACGATTAAATGGGTCAAACGGATTTAATGAAGTATTAGTTGCATATTTAGAATTTGATGGAGGATTAAAAATACTATTTACATCAGATCCGTACATGTATCTATTAAATAGTCCAGACCACATATCTGCCATACTTTCTTCTGCAACAGAATAACCAAATTTTCCATTATAACTGATTGCATGTTTTCTATCTGCATCATAGCCTACTTGTGTTCTAAATTTAGATGAAAATATATTTTTCTTACCGCTCTTTTTATACATTTTAGTCATAGCATCATTCATCCAGTGACCCATTTCATGTGGTATTACCGTTAATGGATTAAAAGTAACTTCATTGTTTTTACTGTCAAGTCCTTGACCAAATGGATTTTTTTCTTTTGTCCAAAAATTTCTTATATACCTATAATAATAAGGATTTGAATACAATTTTCCATTTGCAAAAACTGGTAAATGAGCACCTGACATCATATTAGATTCAACGGATTTGTCAGTTGGGGTATAACCATGCATAATATTTTTAATAGTCTCTATAGCTGGCGGTATTATGCTAGAATTGTCAAGTTTTGGCTTTCTAAAATAATTAGAAAGTATTGAAGATATTGGAAGATTAATATTATGTTCAAGAGTGTTTTTATTAGATTTTAATAAAGAATGAACTAAATTGGTAGTTCTTGAAATAATAGATTTTTCAAAATCAATTAATTGATTTCTATCATATACATTTCCTAAATGAACAAGATTGTCTATTATTGGTTCTTTTTGAATTAAATTAGATTTTGAATCAAAGGCTGTGGTCCATCCAACAATTTCTCTAAATTTATCGTTATGTGGAAGTGCTCTATTTGGCATTACCATACCACCCTTAGCATATCTTTGTTGGTTAATACCGTCAAGGAAGGATGAGCCGTATTGTGCTACCGCCGAAGCTTTAACTACATACTCACCATTTGAAAGTCGGGCGGGAATAGAGTCTGATGTACTATCTCCTGCTCCTCTTACATAACCACCCATTGCCCTAAGATATGGTACCCCATCAGGATCTTTTGGAGTTTTAGTTGTTTCTGTATATATTTTTCGATTGTCATCGCCAGGCGTATTGCTCCATGTCCATGTATACCATTTACCATTTGAATATATATAATTTACACCATTTTGTACTACTTCTTGTCCATTTTTTGGTTTTTTTCTTTTTACATTAAATCCAGCAGCCTGTGCTGCCGATCTGTATGCTTTATTAGCATCACTTATTGAATTACCTGGATTCTGCTGAAAATATCCCATATAAAATTGTTCTTTAAATAAGTTGTTTCCAAAACTAACTTTTCCAACATTTTCCAACATTGTTCTAAAACCTCTAAATGAATCTGAATTGTATGTAGTATCCATTTGAGTTGCCCAGCCAGCAATTCCAGATTTAGTTTGAGAAATTGCTCCTGCCAACCCATTATTTGGATTTTTAATAAAATCAACTAGGTCTTTTATTCCTTTTTTCTTATTTTTTGGATCTGAATACCATGCAGCAATTTTATCACCAGCTCCATCTAAAGTTGTATTAAATGCTTCTGCTTTAGTATTCATTGTATCAATTTCTTGTTGAGCTGTAGTAATTTTTCCATTAGCATTATCCATTTTATTTTGTGTGTCATCTATAGCTGTATTATAAACTCTTTGTTTCTTTTCACACCCGTCAATTAAATTTTGAGTATTTTCAATTTTTAAATTTAATTGATCTTGTGATAGCCTTAAATTATCTATTTTACCCTGAGCTGCTGCATCTAGTGCTTCTTTTGCCCTAAGTGATGCTTGTCTTTCTAATTCTTTATTATATTTATCTTGCGCTGCTGCTTGAGCTAAAATATCTCCAGAACCTGCAGCTCTCGTAATTTCAGATCTAAGATCAGAAAGAGTTTGTTCTTGTTGAATAGCTTGTTGATTTTTATCATAAAGCTTTTGCCTAGCATCAATTTCTTTTTGAATTTTATTAACTGATTTATCAATTTCAGAAGATTCTTTTTGATAACCCTTAATTTTTTGATTATAATTATATATTAAATTGTCTTCTATTTTTATTTTTTTGTTATAAGATTTAATTATTTTTTCATCAGATTTTATTAAAGATTGTTGAGTTGTAATATCTTTTTCTAAAGCTTTTTTACGCTTTTCCTGTTTGTCGGCATAATCTTTTTTTGCTTTTTCTACAAGATTGCTGACAGATGATGCAAGTTCTTCTTTCTTTGCATAAACATCCATAAGACCATTAACTACTGATGTATTTTGACCTAATATAAGCATTTGTTTGCTTGTGCCTTTTAATCCACTATTCATTAATGAATCTATACTTACAATATTTTTCATACTTACACCAGTAGACCACAACAAATTATTTGTTTTTGCTAATTGTGGATTTGTAGCTGTTACAGTATCATTAAAAGATTTGAATGTGTCGTATGATTCAACACTTATACCTTTTGAACTTAAATTATTTAATTGACTTGAAAATTTTGATAGTCCCTCTGAGCCTTGTGAAACTTGAGATAATAATTGACCAATATCTGCTGCGGTTCCTTTACCTTTTTTAATAATATTTGACAAAAGTGTATTTGCTTTTTCTTGTGTAGGTAATGTCGCTAAAACTGCTCCAGTATCTGTTTCACTAGCCCCAGATGCTTTTAAATACCCCTGTACAGCAATTTTTGCTTTATCTTTGCTTCCAGTTTCAGCTAAAGTAGTTCTATATAAATTTTGCATTAAATTAGAAACCTTTGCAATATCTTTGTCTTTAAATGCATCTGTCAAATTTTTTATTGCATTTACTGTTTCTGTATCTGTTGCATTTTTTAAGGCACTTGCAACAGCATCAATATTTTTTTGCATTTTTTGTGAAGCAGTTTCTAATTTATTAGCAGCAAGTATAGTTGCACCGCCAAATCCTTTAAGTTTAATTCCAAGAGCGTCAAGTGCTGTTCCACTAAGTCTTGTCGAAGAGGATATTCCAGCAGCAGTATCTTGGCTTTTCCTTACTTGTTCGTCTGCCCACCCTTTTATTAATCCTCCAACTGCACCAAGACCTGCACCAATCAAAGCACCTCCTGGTCCAAACATAGAACCAATTTGTGCACCAGCTTGACCCATTCCAATTGCGCCTTGTGCAATTTGATTATTTCCAGCAACTTTTTGTAAAGCACCACCAATCATTGGGGCAGCCATTTGTGCTATCATTCCAAACATTGGATTGCTTGAACCAATTTTTCCTAATTTTGAAAGCATTCCTGTTCTTGAACCAGTTTCGGGATCTACTTTTCCACCAATCTTATCTTTAATATTAGAAAACATTGTGATCCAACCATCTTTTCTAGTTAAGGCACCAACATTAGTGGCAAATTTTTCTGTTTTACTGAAATAATCAGGAGTTCGACCTGCAAGATCAGGATTTTGATGACCTGTTAAAAATGCTGATTTTGCTTGTTTACCAGTTTTAATTAAATCATCTTTCATCTTAACGGTTGCATCTTCGGCTTTTTTAAATATTGCAGAAAGACTATATGATGCTTTTTCTAATTTGGTAAAATGTTCTGGGGTTTGTTTTAAATAATCAGGATTTTGATAACCCGTCTTTAATGCATTAACTGCTTTTTTAGCACCATCTGCAAGGTCATCTGCAGATTTCTTTACTTCATCTTTTGCAATAGTAAATATATTAGCTAGGTGGGCTGCAGGAATTTGTAGTCCAGCAAACATTGGAACTAATCCATCATGTAGCCCCGCCGTAATTTCTCCAATTACTGATGATGGGAACATTTTAGAGAATTTGCGAATAGTGTCTTGCATTTCTATAAGTGTGACTTGTGGGTCTACAGAACCTTTACCTTCTGCAGCTCTCCTAGATGCTCTATTTCCAGAACCTTCTATAAATCTAGGTGCAGCATTCCAATTAAGATGATTTAATAAACTACCATACTGTTTTGCTGCATTTTTATTTACAACATACTCACCTGGTTCAAGCATAGCGGGTACTCTATCTCCATTCCCGCTTCCTGGAACCCAAGGAGATCCTCCAGTAGCAAATCCTGGAATACCGCCACCCTTTTGTCTTTCAATAAGATTTAATTGTAACAATCTAGTTTTAAGGTCGGAACTAACTGAGTCAATAGCAACTCTAGGATTTTTAAGAATATGCTCTCTTGTTAACATCATTTCAAGGTCAAGCGGTTGACCCATATATGTTGGGTCTTTTACTAATCCCGAAATTCCTACACCTTGAGTTTTACCAGCAGTAAGTAGTCTTAGTAATAAAGGTACTTCATTTCCTAAATATTCTCCCTTTAATTTACGAGCAATATCTTTATCGCTGCCCCAGCCAGCACTTTTTAAAAATCCTTTTAACCTTGAAAATAAAGAAGGACCATTCCATTTATCTTTTAATGTTGATGCATCTGCCCAAGATGTTAATCCAGAAATATCTAATGGCATTCCTGAAAGACCCAATAAATTTCCAGATTGAATCATGTCAACAAGTGTTTTTTCTTGACCTGGACCAAATTGGCTTGCAATTGGTGTCCTAACACCATTTATATTTTTTTGCCCATATCTAGCCCAAGTTGATCTAACAAGATCTTGACCAGAAAGCGGACCCATCAATCCTAATAAATTCTTTACTCTAGTTATAAAATTATCTTTAATTGGACTTCTAAAAGCACCCATTGAGCCACCAACCCATGATTGTAGTGCTTCTTGAATTGGATCACTTACCCTTGAGCCAATTCCTGCTCTACGCCAACTTTCTGCTGGTGCTACATTAGATGGATTTTGTTCATCTGCTGTAGCCCACATTTGAGCTTTTCTTTCACTAGAAAATAAAAATGGAGCAAGTAGGTCCTTCCTACCTTTTATAGATGGTAAACCAACGGTAAAGTCTTTCCAAGGTCTTGGACCAAATTGTCCTTCTGGCAAACCAGTAAAAGGATTTATTCCTTCTGGAAGATATTCTATCTCTCCAGTATATGGATTTATTCCAGTAACTCTTGGGACACCCCGCACATAACTTGAAGAAATTCCAACTGGACGAGTTGGGCGAATTCCATTAAATAATCTTTGATGCTCTGTGCCTATTCCAAGACTTGGTAAAGAAATTTTTCCATTTCCATGAGAAAGGTTGCTAATATAATCTAAGTATTGTTTTTGTTCAGCTTTTGATAAAGATTCAAATTCACTTAATGGCATTAATGCATTTGCAAATTCGCCACTATAAAACTTTCCAGTCAAGCCATATTGATCAGCAACTGCTTGAATTCTTGCAAGAGCATCTGTAAATCCACCTTCATCAAATCCTGGTACTCCACCACCGCTTTGCAATGCAAGAATATTGTTTATCCAACTTGTATTTAATCCATGAGCAAAAAGTGTTCCTGTTGATCTTGAACCTTTTAATGCTGGAATTTGCATCATAGTGGAGCCAAACAAAATGTCTGCAATTCTTGCAGATGTAGAACCTCCACCACCAGCTTTTTTACCAGCTTTTCTATTTTTTGCTGTAATATTTACACTTTCTTCTGTAAACATTTTAAATGCAGAAGTGGCATCTTGACCAAGTGAATTTATAACATCAGTCTGTATTCTTGCTAATGGATTATTTTTGTCCGTAAGCATTATGCCAGATGATTCCATTGCAAGAAGCTCAGTGATATATCTTCTATCAAATTCTTTTAACATTGTTTCATAATTACTTTTAGAAATAGAACCTTTGAGATATAATTCTTGTAAAAAGTCGGAGTGAGTTCCCCTAATATGAATTTGTTCTCCTGGATTTTGTCCCCTTGAACCATTTAAAGCAGCTTTAATAAATTCTCTTGGACTTACCCCATCATTATCTAAAGATTTATTAATAGAAGTTCTCGTTCTATCCCTTATATCTCCAATATAAATACCATTACTACCTTTTAATTCCCAAGTAGCATCTGATTTTTTATCTCTTGGATTTATACCAAATTGCTCAACCATTCTTTTTGGAGCGTATTTTAGCATATTAAGTTTTATATCTGTTGGCACTGACTCCATATCTCTTGATGTTAGCTTTTTTCCACGCCTATCTGTATATCCACCTAACATAAATCTTGGTGCTCTATTAAAGTTAATATCTTCAAGCATTCCGCCATATTGTTTAGCAGCATTACGATTAACTACAAATTCTCCAGGCTCAAGCATTGCTGGAACTTTATCCCCAGTTCCACTTCCTGGAACCCAAGCATGACCACCAGTTTGCAACCCAGTTGCTCTAGTGATTTCAGATCCATATCCAACAATAGATGACTTAATTCTTTGAGCACCCATTGTTTCGCCTGGACCAAGTACTGATGATCTTAATTGACTTGATACTAAAGCGGTATTTGCAATTTCTGCTTCAGCATTTCTTGCAGCTAAAAGTGCTTCTGCTGGACTTCCAGCAGCTGCCATTTGCTGAGTTATTGCTGTTTGGAATTGTCTAATTTCTGCTAAAGCGGTAGTAGACAATGTATCTGAAAAAATTTTCCAAGCACCAGCTACTCTAGCTGCCCTATCTGATGCATCTCCAGTAGACATAACTCTTGTAAGTTCCATATTTAAATCTTGAATTGCGGTTTCAGAACCTACAAGCAATGCCTTTTGTTTTGTTAAATTTTCTACAACATTATTTGTTACAGTTTGTTCGGAAAATGTTACTTGGTTAACAATTCCTTCAAGTGCTGTAATTTGTGCAGCACTAATTGTTTTTCCTTTTGTACTAGATGCTCCTAGAATTCTAGTAAGCTCTTCTCTAGCTAAATCTTCATCTTTGATTTTACCTGAAATAAGTTGGTCATGTATATCAATAAGTCTTTGAGTTTCTCTTGCAAATACCTGACTTTGTGTTTGACCAGATTTGCCACCATATATAACTGGCTCTTGACCATATTGTCTTTGAAGCAAACCTGCTGCAGAACCTTGTGGCACCATTGTGTATTGTGCCATTTGACCTTCTTCAAAATATTGTCTAAATTTTCTTGAGCCTATTTGTGAGCCATGTTGAGCAATATACCAAGCTTCCATTGCTTGAAGTTCTGGAGCTGCTGAGGGATTTGCCTGATAGTTTTTGAATGCAGTTGCTTTAGATTCGTAATGTGGTCTTTCTCCACCCTGCTGTTTTCTTGCTGCTTCATAAAGATTAAGTTGTCTTAATTGTTCATCTGTCATATTTGCATATGAAGTTGGAGACAATGCTTTTCCAGAATTCATAGCAATATCTCTTAGGCGGGATTCAAGTAGTTGAACTTCTTTATTTAAGAGTTTAAATGCTTCTTGTGCATTTGCTGTTTTACCTGTTAATGTTTGTGTATTTTCTGCTGCCTTAAGTGCACTTAGTTCTACTTGTTCAAAGTAGTTAGTTAGTCCTTTAAGACCTCCCATCCACCCCCCGCTTGAAAAACCTTTTTTAAACATAGCAAAAACATTCATGCCTTTAATTATAGAACCAATTAAGTTACCAAATAAACCAGTAAGCATAAGTATTGGACCAATTACAGCAGCACCACCAAGTATTCCAGTCAAAACTCCCTTTAATGGTCCTAATTTATTTATAAAATTAGATATTCCATTAAATACCTCAAGGAATTTTGTTGCAATTTTTGTTGCTGCTTCACCAATTGGTAAAATACTTGCCTTAAACCCTTGTAACGCTCTTTCATATTTAGCAGAAACTGAATTTGTTGCAACTCTCATTTCCTGATCCGCCAAAGTTGCTAGTTCACGAGCACTTGCATTAGCAACCTTAAATGCATTTTGTGTCTGACTTCCAGCACGACCAAGGTTATTAATAAGTGCTTCAATACGAGCAAACTGGAATTTACCAAAAAGCTTTTCAATTAATACTGCTTGTGTTGTTGGATCTAATTTCTGTAAAGCCATCTGCAAATCAGTAACCATTGCTATTGGATTACCTTTTGTTTCTGTTTTAATTGATGTTAAACTAATTCCAAATTTTTGAAATTCTTTTTGTGCTGATGATGTTGGAGCAATTAGCGAAGCCATAGCAGACTTAATTGCGTTTGCAGACTGTGCTGCTGGTACACCAGCTTCTTTCATAGCAATCATCATTAGTGCTGTGTCTTTATATGTTCCACCAAGTTGTGCAACAATTGGACCAACACGAGGCATAGCATCAGTTAGATCTCTGAGTGATGTTGATGTTTGTTTCTGAATATCATTAAGGAAGTTTACCGCTTCTGCCAAATTTCCAGAATTTACTTTGTAAACATTTTGTAATGAAACAACTGTTTGCTGTGCAGTTTGTGCATCTACAGCACCAAGTTTTGACAAACGCATTGCTTGATTTGTTGCTTCAACAAGTTGAGAGCCTTGCAGACCAATAGCAGCAAATGATGCAGCAGCTTTTACTGTTTCAGTTTGTGCAATTCCCATAGTCTTAGCAACGGTAGTACTAAGATCCATAATTTTCTTTGATATAGCGTTAAGTTCTGCATCACTTGGTGGTTTAAGACCAAGACCATAAAGTCTTTGCATTCTTGTAAGTTCAGTATTTACATCTCTGAACTGTTTTGCAGCCATTGCTGCAAATGCAGCAAGAGGGACTGTCAAACCAACAGTTAGCTGGCGACCAGCCCACTGGGTATTTTTACCAAAATTAACCATTTCTGTACCAAGACCACGAACAACTGAGTTCATAACCTTGGCTTTAATCATTACAGCATCTTCTTGTGCACCTAATGTTTTTAGGTCGGCAGTAAGGTTAGTAATAGCTCTTGACCATCCAGTTTTAAGAGCATCTGGAAGTATAAAAGATTTTCCAAGTCTGGCTTGTTGATCAACTAATTGATTAAGCTCTGTACTTGCTTTACTATTTCTTTGTGACCATAGGCTGTAATAATCGTGAAGTTTTAATTTACCCCGCTCAAGATTTTGACCGAGTGTTTTAATATGGTCAGCTGACTGAACCATCTGAATATTAAAGGCACGAGAAGATCCAACCATCTGGTCAAATCTGTCTTGTACCTTTTTAATATTGGCAACATCTTGTGCTGCCGTTGAACCAATAAGCGGGGTGGATTGGACGGTCCGAATTGTTTTTTGAAGTTTAGCAATTTCTGTTTCTAGCTGTGTGAAATTGCCAATAGCCCTAACGGTAAAGTTAATATTGTTACCAGCCACTAATTATTCCTCCACATAGCCAAGACCGACTCCAATGCCAAATCCCGCTTCTTTTGCTTGCCATCCTTTAAGTGTTGTTACATCAGATTGTTCATCTTTGTTGCTTGACTCAAGGTCAACACCCTGTATGGCAGCCAAAAATCTATTATGTCGGTCTTCTTTTTCGTGAATTGCTTTAATTGTAAGAACCAATTCATCAACCGAAATACTAGATTCAAGTTCGTCATAATTTTTCCAATGACCCAGAAGAAAAACTTCTGCTTCAAGGGAGGCGAGATCTAGTTCAGACCAACTAGATCCGCCACTGCTAGGTTTGGGTCATTTAACTTTAGACCCCCAGCGACTTCAAGAATCTTCATCAAAGTTGGGACTTCAATGATTTCTTCAAACTTATCTTTATCTTCTGCCAATTTTGGCATTAGCTGCTCAAGGCAGACCATTGCACCCTCAACAAAGATTTCCATAATTTGGTCTTCTTCTGTAACTGATGGGTCATCCATTTTCTTGATTACCGCCAGAAATTTCTTTAGGTGCTTAATTGTTAGTGGTTTGATAACTAGTGTATCACCATTCGACAACTGAATTTCTTCAATGTCATATACTGTTGTTGCCAAAGCAACCTCCTTATTTGTCTATAGTAAGATTATACCAAAAGATTATATAAAAACATAAATACCCCCGAATTTTTCGAGGGCATTTATGTTAATTTATTAAGTTATTAGCTTGCTAGAACACGGTCAATGATTACACCATATTCTGCACCATCGTACTTATCTGCATCGTCTGGTAAGCAACGGAACTGAACTGGGAATACAGTTGCAGTATCACGCTTCAAACCATGTGAAGATGCTTCGATCTGTACAACACGGCGAGCAACATAGACACGCTCTGATTTTGTTCCAGATGTACCTAGTGGAGTTGCTGAACCTGTTACGCTTGTGGTAATGCTACCTGGAGCATTGCCAACAGCAACCAAAGAACGCTCGACTGGAGCGTCACCAAGTGCACCACCTGCAATGCTTAGTACTGCTGAACCTGTTCCAGATCCAGTGTATGAGCCTGTAAGTGCGCTTGCGGTTGAAGCTGCGCCAGATGCTGTGTATACTGTTGAAGTTTCAGCCTGACCAAATACCAAGTTGATATTCTGAAGGGTACCTTCTGACAGTTCTGTCTTTAGCATAACCTTAACTGTTGCTTTGAACAAACGAGCTGCGTCAAGCAGCTGGTCAACCATAACATCGTTGTAGCCTGGCTCATAAGATACTTCAAGACCAGCATTTGTGTAGCCGACATCTCTCCAGCTAGCTGAGTTACTAAGAGTTGTCTTTGAACTTGTAGCTGCTGTAAATCCAAGACTTGCTGCTGTTGTATCGGGGCGTAGTGCGCCAGTGCCAGTAGATATAAAAATCTGTGCTGCACCGACAATAATATTTTTTACGTCTGCCATAATTTATTTTTCACCTCTATTCATTTTTAGAATATTGGCAATATTCACTTCCTCATTTATAATTCTAACACAATGAGATGTAAAAGCCAATTTATAGGAATCTTCCACCTGAATCTAAATTTCTTACATAAGATACACATAGTTGTATCTCGCCCATCATAAATCCACCTTCAGATGCAAAGTGTTGGGGCGATACAATCTTATCTACATAAATATAGTGAAATTCGTAGTTTCCTGATTTTTCAGACCATCCATTTAAATCCTTTGCTGAATCATCATACCTGCGAAATTGATCTTTTAAATAGTTTAATATTTGATTGATTTTGTCATAATTTGGAGAAACAATATAATATGTTGCTATAATCTCAGATGTCCACCAATGCTCTAGTGTTTGTTTTTCCTCAAAATCATAAATTAAATATGTTTCACCTGGAAGCAAATTGTTAAATTCTGGAATTTGTTGAGCTGGAACTACAGGAATAAGAGTAGTTTCAAGTTCATCAACATAGTATTTGTTTGGATCTAATATTTGTTTATCTTTCAAATTTTTCCAAATAAAACCATTTATGTCAAATATTGGAAATTTTGTATAATCTGCCATTATAGCTCAACAACTCCTTGTGCATACTTTTCTGTGACTAACCTAATGGCTTCTTTTGAAGCATTTTTACCTGCCCCCAAATTTTCTAAAGAATTACCAACAGCATTCTCTATGTTTTGAAACAAACCTGAAGATTTAAGGGTTTGATCAACTTTAGTTGCATACCACTTTTCTACAAATTTAGTAAAAGAATGTTTTGTTGCTTTACCACCAGGATTCATAATGTTAACTACAGTTCTTGCGGGTATAAAATGAATATTTTTATCATCATTAGAAAAGAAAACAATTGCTTGTTTTGTAGTAAAAGTTACTGGTTTACCAGATTCCATAATTTCTGCTTTATTAGCAAATATAGATTTTTTAGATACAGATCTTCCTTTTTTATTTGATGGAAATTGAAGTTCTTTTGGAATTGGAACGGTTTTTTTAGATTTTTTAAAATCTATTTTTATTGTCATATTTGGACCAGTTACCGACTGTCTTTTAATCACAAATAACTTTTCTTTTGGATTTCCAACTTCTCCCCATTCAAAAACATGAAAATACTTTTTTGGATTAAAGGCGGATTCTATAGAAAAATCTTTTAAAAATTTTTTTGTAGTTATTGTAAAAACAGCTTTATTAATTTGTGTTCTTGTACTTGCATTAAGTAATTCTGAAATACCATCTACTTTTATATCTAATTCTTTAAATAAAGAATCTACATTTTCAAACTGCAATGATATCATTATTTTGTACCTGTGCTCTCTGTAAGTTAATTTCATAATATGCAATATGACCAAATGGGTCTAAAACAGGATGATTAGATATAACATCAAAAATAGTGTCATCCAAAGTTATTTTATCTGGTTCAAGAAATACTTTTTCTCCGTCTGCTGCTGTTACATTTGTAATTCTCCAGCGTTTAGATAATCTTATTGGTGATTGCATCTTAACGTGTACATTTTCCTTGTAGCCTTCTGCGCCCGTACCATAACTTTTATCATCGGTAATTGTTCTACCAGATTTATTTTGAACTGGCATAACTTTGCAATTTATGGTCTGAGTATATTTCCATTGACGGGTAACTGCTCCAGAATCTGACTGTACATTTTTTTGAGTATAAATATCACAAGTCATATTCATAAAAGTATTAATAAATGAATTTAATTGAAATAATGGCATTTATACCACCACAATATTAAAATTACGATATTGGTCTAAAATTCCGTCAACAATGACGTTACCAGTACCATTAAAAGCACCACCAGCTAATTCAAAGCCAACTTCAGCAAGACTTACTTTCTTAAGATATTTTGTTCTCCATGCTGCATCATTGCTTAATAGATCCCCTACAAGCAACATAGAGCAAAGTTTAATATCTTGGGGTACATAATTATACCCAATTTCTCCAACAATTGTATAGCGGGCATTTTGACGAAATCTTCCGTAGTATAAAATTGTAGGGTCAACTTGATTATCATAACGAACATCTGCAAAATCATTAATAATTCTTACAGCTTTTCCAGTTGGAGTTAGCTCTACCTTAAATCCAAAAACATTATATGTTGGACTTGCTGTATAATCAATAACCAAACTGGTATTTTCATATACTTTATCGATAAATAACATACGCTCCGTCATTTCTAATGCATCGCTACCCGATCCAAATATCTCTTGAGATCCATATCTTTTGCCAAAATCAAGGTTGGTATAGTTATTAATCATTGTTCTTGCTATCTGTTCCGCCATTAAAATATCAGCTTCTGACTGATAATTAATATCTGATGGTTTGGCACCAATTCTATAATAATCAACCAGGTCGCTAATAGTAGCGTATGGGGTAACAATTTGTGCAAATTGATTTTGATAGGTAGATTTTCCACTCAACGAATATGACCATGTAATTTGTATAACACGATTAAGTTGAGTGATATCTGGTGTAATTTCATAAGAGTATTGACCAGTAGGTGGGTCATTAACAGCAGATGCAGATGAAAGCAAAACTGTGCCATCATCTGCATCCTTTATGCTTACTAAAACATTTCCGTCAGCATTTGTTAATTGCCCTTGTTTATAAATAACTAATGAAACTGTCTGTTGTGTTCCATTGTGAATTTGTTGCAATTAAATTCCTCCAATAAGATTAGCCGTAGAATTCCTGGACTTCTCTAGGTGTAGCTAATCTAAAACCTTGATGTAGGTCAAACACTGCCTGTGCATCATTTTCTGTCATTGGAACAAATGGGTGCTCTTGCGAGAAAATATAATTACCAATCTGATAAGACATATTATTTCTATCCATTTTAACCAAAACAACATTTGGTGCAGTGGCATCAAGATTCTGTGATCGTGGACTTGGGTCTGGTTGTGGTTCAACCTTTTCACTATCAAAGAATCTCTGATAAGTTTCGTAGGTTACGCCTTCTTCTTCAAGTAGCAGGATTAGCTGCTGTTTTGAAATTTTTCCTGGTAACTCTACAGCGAAAGATTCTGCAATCTCTCGCAATTCTTGTACTTTTAGTGTATCAAATGACATTTGATTCCTTTCTATCTAAAAATATTATACCAAATAATATTAAAAATGAATAAAGGGAGCCAATATATGCTCCCTTTACCCATAATCTGCTTAATGCTAGAATGTTGAAACAACACCTGCGCCAGCTTGTAGATTCACATTGGAACCCTTGACGTATGATCCGTTTGTTAGACCAGAACCGTCTGCGAATGATCCAAATGCTGAACCCTGCGGTACAGTTGAACCTGCCACCTTAATGTTCTTAACAAGAACATGTGCATCATAGTTTTCCAAAGCACAACCAACACGAATGAATAGTGTGTATTCAATTGTGTCTTTCTTTGGCTGGAAGAGACGATATACGACAACATCACGCTTGATACCAACGATAAAGTTCTGCGGGAATGTAAGGTGTAGATCACCATGCAAACCTGTAGCAGTACCGTTAGGACCAGCTGTGTAGTCACCTGCACGAGTCTCATCAATTAGCGGAACGTTGATAACAGGGATACCAAACGCAAATGGCGTTGTAGTACCTGGACCACCATCATTAGCAGCAGTTTCTCCACGAAGGATACCTGAAGAGATATCAAATGGGAGGAAATTACCGCTTGTGTTAGTCAGGTTGTATAGATAATCCTGTACCAAGTTTGAACCTGCGTAGAATCTCAACTGATTACGGCGTTGCTTGTACTTACGAGGTAGTTGCTTGATAGCTGCATTGAATACAGCTTTATCCAAACCATAACCCTGTGCATCAACAACGTGTGCCTTTGTGTTAGCAAGTGCACGGAAACCGCTGAATGCTGACATAAGACCACCACTGTAAGTTGAATCACCATTGATCAATACATCTTCAACATCGTTACCAGCCTGGGTAGCCATCAATCTTGCGATATGATCTTCTAGATCTGGACCTTCAATATTATCTTCTAGAGATTCTGCTGAAAGTTCCCAGTCAAGACGTAGCTTGCGAGTTGTCAAAGAGATCTTTGAGAACAGTGCATTCTGAGCTGTAAAACCAGCACCTGTTGAGTTTGTGTAATCACGAGGATTATCTTCTGATGCAAGCTGCATGATTCTCTGACCAACTGCGACACGATCAATTTCGGTTGTATTTGAGCGCATACGGATTGTACGAGCCTGTTTTGCCAAAATTGTGGCATCCCACATGTAGTCAAGGAAACGATTAGCCTGATCTGGGTAAAGGAGACCAGTTCCGCTAGGAACGGATACGCCGTTATCACCAGTTACTGTCTGGGTTGCCCCAAGATTGCTTGTGTCAATTACTTTCTGTAAAAGTTCGTTACTCATATTTTTTTTCACCTACCTTTCGGAAATAGATTTTTTATTATAGGCTTTCTGCGCCGAGGAAGCGACCTTGCCAAATTGATTCGTTACTTTTTTCGATCTTGGCTGGATTATCCACTTCTCCAGATTTTTTGAATGCTGTGTCATTTTCATACATAGCAATTCTTTCTCTTGTTTCATCAAGAGACTTTTGTAGATCTGTAACAAGATTAGTTAAAGAGTCAATAGACTTTGTAAGCTCCTGCTTTTCTGTAACTACTTCATCAAATCTTTTAGCAAGATCTGACTTTTCATTATCTAGGGCTTTTCGTAGTTCGGCTGTGTCAGCCTTTGTGTCTTCAATACTCTTTTCAAGCTTTTCACCAACAAAGTCTTTGAGGTCTGTAACCATCTTTGTGAAGTCTAAATCATTGACCTCTACTTCTGAAATTTCTGCAGCCTCTTCATTTGCTGCATCATCACTTTCTTCAACGACTTCGTTGATTTCTTCAGCTTCTTGGTTTTCTAGATTTTCTTCTGTCACGATACTACCTCCTTTGCTGATTTTATTATTTTTTTTCTTCTTTTTCTTGGCTTTTGTAGTGCCAATGTTGTTTTGATCTGGATACAAATTAATTGTATCTTCAGAGTCAATAACACTTAGTGGGGCGGATGGGGAATCTGTGGTTCCATTTGGTCCATGATTTGGACCTGGAGCATCATCTTTCTTAAAATATGAATCTACTACTTTTTTAATAGATGAATTTTTTTCTTCATCCATTTTCTCAACCCACCCGATGGTTTCCATTGAATCTCCGCAAATGCTGCAATCCTTTGTTTCTCCCGAATAAGCCGTAGCAACCTGATCTGTTCCGCACCAGAATACGTTTTCCGCTTCAACTTCTGTTGCCATCCCCTTAAAAATTAATTCATCTCCACTTTTTTGAATTGAAAATACATTTGCAAGTGGGTTGGCGGGATTATCAACAAGACTTAGCTCATGTAGGTCATACTCTTTGATAACTCTACGCTCTTCATCTTCTTCTTTTTCTCCAGGCTCCATAGAAGCCTTTACAATATTACCGCCAATTGAAAAACCAGTAAGGGTGCCATCAAGAACTTTTTTCCAAGTATCTTCTGCACCCTTTGAAATATATGCCTGTACAAAAACGCCTTTATAGTTTTTTCCAGAATCTGCGTCATAGTAATCTTCTTCATTAAATGACAAAACTTTTCCTACAGCAATTGGCTGATGCATTTCGCGAATGTTTCCACGAAACCTTTCGAATGCGCCTTTACTTGCTTCTGACGTAACAATATCACCGTGTCTGTCAACATTATCTAATGTTGCAAAGCCTGATACGGTGCGATTTTCTTTATCTACTTTGGCAAATGGAAAAGCTAGACTCATCTTGCGGTCTCCATTAGACCATGTGGCTTTTTGAATATTCATACTATTTAAATGATACCAATTTTTGTAAAGAATACAAAATTTACAAAATTATTTTATTCTTGCTTTCTTCCTTCACCCTTTGGGTTTCTTGCATCACCCTGAGTGTCAGCAGCGTTTATATTTCTTTTTTGATCTCTTTCTCTTGTGCCTTTTGCATTAGCTACTGCATCAGCTGCTTGTTGTGGTTTTAATTCTAACGGATCGTCCCCGCCATCTCTTGGTGGAAGACCCTTACGAAGTCTAACATCATTAGGAACAATAACCTTATCCTTAAGATAAACATCATCAATTCTTGCTTGAGTTTCTTCGTCTGTAAGTGTAAGTTCATTAAATTTAAGAACAAAGGCATCTGTAATTTCAGCAATTACTGGCTTTAGCTTATGCTCTAAGTAGTCCTGTTGCGGTCTACATACTTGTTCTTTAAAGGTTTTATCTGCATCTTTTGCTCCCGCCAAAGACATTCCCTGTGGTGTTCCAAGCTTTGAAATTGGAACACGGTGAGCCAAAAGAATACGATCTCGGGATTCAATTGCATACTCTTTAAATGATGAATCTTGAATGCCAGCTTCAATTGGCTCCATATTGAATTCTACACGAGCATTTTCTCCATCTGAAGGAAGCGGTATATAAAGGGTTCTATGATTACGACCCTTAAGACCAGTTTGAAAGAACTCTAAAAGTTTTCTTTCTGAATCTGCATTAAGTTTTGCACCCTTTACTGTAATAATATATCTAGGAACAGCTTTATTTTCAAAGTAGTCAAGATTGAATCTCTGGGCAAATTCATCACCAGCTACAGCATTTTTTGCAGACATAATGTCTGGGATACCATAATATGTATTTGTTGGAGAATATTTCTTTAAATGAATTACTTCATTTGGTCGGGGATCTGTGCCAATTTGATCTTCTGTTATTGTATCTCCATAATTTCTAAAGAATGTATAACGATTATAAACAACCTGTACAAATCCATCACGGTGACGGCGAATACGCATTGTAATTGCGGGAATATGACCAATGTATCCAATCTTACCACTTGATGTTCTGCCAATTTCAATGTAACCGTTTCCAGTTACTTCTAAATCTGTGTATGCTTTTTTGAGGGTTTCCAAAAAACCATCATCGGAGTTCATACTCTCCATATAATCTTTTAGCTCTGATTTTCCACGAGTAATATTTTTTCTAATTTTATCTAGTTTTTTGGGATCACTTAATACATCCTCTACCCTAGATAATGTTTTAGGGCTTTCTTCAAATTCATAGCCAAGTCCAATAACATTGGCTGTTTTAGCCTCTACCGCAGAATGATGAAATGGAGACATATCAAATAGTTGAGCCAAATACATAACATTGTATGGTGGTTGAACAATCATGAACAGGGAATATCCTGTTAGGTCAAGTGGGTCTAGTTTTTTTGATTTAGCGTCTTCTACCCCAGTAAATGATTTTTCTAGTCTATTTGCTCTACGTTTAAAGTTTTCACTAAGACCATCAATTTTTTTAAGATCGTCCCAGTTTTTAGCAAATGGGTCTTCAAATTCGGAGTCTGGTGCTCGTCTAACACGATCACGATCAGAAACAATATTTACTGTTTTAAAATCATCATCGTCATCTACTGGTACCAAGTTAGCCATTATTTATAAAGACCCAATTTCCTTTTTTGTTCGATATCCTCTTTAATTGCTGGAACATCTAGTTCATCTGGAACAAGACCAAGATTCATTCTTTGGTGCTGTTCATTCCATTCATCTTCTGTGATTTGTCGGTGTCCAGAAAACCAAACTGGCTCTCCCTCTAATCCATAAGATTTTGCTGCTGCTTTAAGTTTATTTATTTTTCTAATATCACCTTTCATAGCAGCAATATTAAGATAATTACCATCATCATCAGCAACCAATTTGCCGTCAGTGGTTTGCCACAAATAAAGTCCATAATTGACTTCTTCTACTTCTGTTACATTCATTCTAGCCATAACAAGATTTTACCATTTTTATTGCTGAAAACGAAATTTTTGAACAAAAATTAACTATTATTTACCTTGAGTGGATACGGAAGATACAATTTGTTTAACAAAATACCTATCTTGTGACAAAGTACTGTACGGTTTTGTTGCCAATGGTTCATCAAACACCGATGATGAAGATATAAAGAAAAATGAATCAAACCTATTTAATAACTCAATTTCTGTTGGAATATAGTGCCAAAATTGTAAATGACCATATGTAGCTAGTCCTCTACTAGCACTAACCCCAAGTTTTTCTCCATTTAAATAAAGGTTATCGGATGATGAATTATTTAAAAGTAAAGCTAAGTGATACATTTCACTTTGACTTGCTGTAAATGTTCCATCTGTATAAGAAGCTCCATTAATATATAGTTTACCACCCAAAGATTTAAATTTTCCAGAAGAATCTACCCATATTGCGGGAGAAGCAGATGATCCAGAAACATTATTTAAAATATAGTTGGATACAGCATTATACAAATAATCTGGTCTATACCACATTTCAATTACGTTATATGCAGAACCATTTGGATTATTTATGAGTGCACTTCCTTGCGGTTTTATAGAGTCTCCAGTAAACTTTATTCCAAAATTTGCGGGTCTTGAGTAAACTGAAGAAGTTTCATCATAATCCATAATAGTATAATTAGAAAATGATCTTGGTGTATATGGCTGTATTGTAAAGTTTGCAACATCTGAAGATACCCCCAAATTTCTAAACATATAGTATGATAAATTATTAAAAAACTTTTTATTAGAATCAATAACTACTGGATCATCTATAATTTCTATTTTTATATTAAATGGTTTTGTCATATCATATAAATCATATGGCGTTATTGATTGAAATCTTTTAATTTTTGAGTATGTGTTTCCGCCATCAGTAGATATAGAAACTATAGTGTTATCTAAAGTATTCCAATTTACTTGGTTTCCAACAAAATAACAATTTATACCTGATAAATGAGATGCAATAGTTTTTGTATAAGTTCCTTTTAATGAAGGTGGTAATAAAATTTGATCTGTAGATCTATCTTTAGATGTTGATGTAAATCTTGTCATTAAAAATTTCACTTCGTTAAAATCATATGATGTAAAATTTGAATTATATTTTGGATAAATTCCAACATTTTTTATATATCCTGTAAAATTATTTGCACTTTGTTTTTCAAAAGAGTAGCGGGAATTATTACCAACACTAATTTGAAGACTTTGTGATGATATTGGTACAAAAGAATTATCTGAATTTATTGTGGTTGTCCCACCTTCTGTTGTATATAATGTTAATTCTGAGTCTGAAAAAGATAATGCTATATTAGAACTTGCTGAAGATGCAGAAAAAACTTGATCTATAACACTTATTTCTAAAGAGCCAAAATGATCATATAGAAAAAGAGTATAGTGCCAGCTAGAAGTAATTTTATCTAAATAGTATTTTAAATATAAAGCTAAAGGTATGCTAAAATTTCCATAATTAGAGTATACTCCAGGTATTCCAAAAATCATTTCCGAAGATGCTGAACCTTTAGTTATTTGCATAGAAAAGGTTGTTCCAGGAGTTTCACCACTCTTTAAAATATTAATATTTGGAGAAGAAATGTCAGAAATTATTTTTTCACTTATTGTCCAATAAAGTTTTTGAGTACTTGATGTTGATAGTTTTATCCCAGAGGAAGAGTTTATTGTATAGTTAGAATAATCACTCTTAACATCCGAATCTGAAAAAATTTGTGCAAAATTTTCATTTGAATCTATGTTGATATTTTTTAACCCGTATATACTTGAGTCCATAAGTATAGCTTTAGATTCTCCATAAGTTGCATCTGTAAAATTTTCTCCATAAATATTAGCTTTTGATATTGTTGTATTTCTAATTGAATAAGAATTAAAGTCAAAATATGACGTAGATGCGTTTAGCCTTGAATTATTTTTTGGTTCACTATTTATAAACGCTGATTTGTACATATAGTTAAATTTTTGATTAGACCCGTCAGTACTCCTTTGAGTTCCAAGGTCTTTTGCAAAAGATTGTGCCCCACTTATAGCTAATGATGTAATAATAAAATTATTTGGTTTACCAGTTGTATTAAATAATGAAGACCCATCAATTCTTAATCTACTAGCTATTGAACTCCACAAACTTGTTGTGTTTAAATAAATTTTTCCAGCTCCAGTATTATCTGTTTTTCCATTTATAAATAAATTAATACTTCCATATTTATCTGTAGGTTTATTTGGAGGAACATATTCTGCCACAACCAAATAACTTCTATCAAATTGTGGTAAAACAGCATAGGCATCTGTATTTGAGGCAGACCCAATTGTTTCTAGCAAATTAAACCTAATTGTATTAGTTAAATAATCATAATAAATTGAACCCAATTCACTATAACTATCACTCAAAATTTTTAATATTTTTAATTGATTATTTTGATAGGGTGTTGTCCCATAGCCCCCGCCATCTAATTGATTATTAAAGTTAAACCAAAACGATATGGACCATCCATAGCCAGAGGATTTAAAGAGGTCTCTTGCGGGACCAGCTGGTGTTAATATGTCTACTACACTATTTGATTTTATCAATAGACTTTTTGATTCTGATTGTTCATTATTAATAATTGGGGTAGATGTGTAGCCAACATTAGTAAAACTAGCATAATAATTACTGTTATTCCAAATTTGTTCAACATTAGATCCTAATGACCAATATGCTGTTGGATTTATTATTGACATTGCAGCTGTTGTATACATAATTATTTTATACCTTTTGTTTACCTAATCTAAACATTTTAACTCACCACTAAAATTATAAGAAACACTACTAGAAACAAAATTATTACTACTTAAATAATCATTAGTGTTTCCGTTAAATTCCCAATATCCAATTGGGTTTCCTGATAAAATATTTAAACTATATGACATTAGGAAATT
>Ga0114964_10000248_pt1 | contig 41123 bp, 43 predicted proteins | sample C_131016_MF_Meta_FD_92638 | JGI IMG/M metagenome (GOLD analysis project Ga0114964, IMG submission 92638) | Freshwater microbial communities from Lake Croche, Canada to study carbon cycling - C_131016_MF_MetaG | ecosystem: Environmental > Aquatic > Freshwater > Lake | place: Lake Croche, Canada... | reverse complement strand
TTATATTTGAATTATATTTGAATTATATTTGAATTATATTTGAATTATATTTGAATTATAGTAAAAATCATTATATTTTTAAAATATAATAATTTATATAAAAATAATAAATAGGACTACTGAGAATTGAACTCAGGTCTTAGCTTCATAAGAGCTATGTTCTAACCATTGAACTATAGTCCCATTTAATTATTATTAAAAAAATTATCCTTATATCTTTTTTTTTTATAAATAAATATTGTAAAAAAAATTAAAATAAATAAAAAAAATATATTATAAAAATAATATTTATAATAAAAATTATTATAATTAATAAATTTTTCTGGTGGTTGATTTAATAACCCCATATTATTTTTATCATATGATTTTATATATATATTTGTTTGTTCAATATATTTAGGAGGATTACTTCCTCCATTTCCCATTATTCTACTAAAATTATATTATCTTTAATTTTTATTAAATCTTCATTTTTTGCAAGTTGATTATATATATTAATTATACCTATATCAGTTTTATTTATTTCTTTTAATGTTAATATTTCATTATATTTAGCTAATAATATATTATAATCTTTTATAAATTGTTTATAATTAATTTTAATTTTAATTATATTTTTATTAAATTTTTCATATAATTCTACTAAAACTTTTTTTAATATTTTATCTTTTGTTATATTTTCACCTGTTATTATATTTTCCTCATTATATATTTTTTTATCATTTTTAATAATTTCTATTTTATATGTTATTGCTTTTTTAATTTTACTATCTATAATTTTAATAGTTCCATTTAATATTTCATCTTCTTTAATTTCTTTATCTTCTTTAATTTTTTTAATTTTTTTAACTTCTTTAACTTTCTTATCTTCTTTAACTTTCTTATCTTCTTTAACTTTCTTATCTTCTTTAACTATTATTTTTTTAGTTTCTTTTTTTTTAATAGTTTTTTCTATGGGTTCTTGTAACATATTTATAAACTCATTAAATAATAATTCTTGAACTTTTCGTAATTTTAAATTATCTAGTCTATTTTGTCTTCTTTTATCATCTATATACATATCTTTTTTTTTTAATTCTTCTTCTATTTTATTCCAATAATCACTATCTTCAGTATAATCATCTAAATCATTTAAACATAAAGCATATAATTGTAATATTGGTTTCATAATTTGATTAGTAATATAATGAAGATAATCAGGTTGTAATTTATTTTCAATAATAAATTCAGGAGTTTCAATTCTATCACCTTGAAGTTTAGCATCTTTAACCTTAATATAAATATATTGAATTCTATCATTTATTGAAGGTTTATTTCCAGGATCTCTCTCACCAATTCTATCAGCTAAAACTTTATGAGCTATTTTATTAGGATCTTTATAATGTCCTCTTAAAGTTTTAGATAATATTAAATCTTTAATATCAGTATTACCATTAACTAAATCTCTTAATTCTTCTCTTAAAAATTTAATAGAAAGTTCTAAATCTTGATTATTTAATATAATATCAATAACACCACCATAAATTTTTTTAACAATATTGGCATTATCTCTGCGTTTTAACACAATACCCATAGATTTTTGTTTAAAATGATTAATATCTTTTTCATATAAATTACCAACATATCTTTTTTTAGAAAATAATATAAAGGGATATAAACATTTTTCATAATTTAATTTTTGAGGATATGGTAAATATTTTTTAATTTTTTCTTCTACTTCTTCACCAATACTTATAGTATATGGTAAAGATTGTTTACCATATATATTTTCACCAAATTTATCTTTAATATCAAATTTACAGAAAATGGAATCGGTATCACCATATATTACTTCTGCATTATAATTATCTTCTACAAATTTTTTAGCAATCATTATCATTTCTCTACCTGTAGAAGTAGTACATGCTGCAATTTCTTTTAAATAAATAGCTGATGTTTTTGCACCAATTTGTCCATATAAAGAATTAGCTGTAACTTTATAAGCATTTTGAAGAGCATCAAATACAGCACATTCAAATGTATTATAAGTTTGTTTAGTTTCTTTAATATCAATTTTAGGTATAATAAATTTTTTATTTAAATCTAAATTATTAATAATAATTTCATTATCTTTAATTTCAGGTAATCCAGAAATAATATCACCATTATTTTTAATAACTGTTAGATATTCTATTTTTTTTCTAGTATTTTTTCTTTCATTTAAAAGCATTTCAAGAATTTCTGGAATAATACCTTTTTTACCATCTTTATATTTTGCAAAATAACAATCTTTAATACCTGATTTAATTTTTTTATCTCCAATTCCTTCATATAAATCATAACTAACTTTAATTATTTCTACATTTTCATCTTTAATATCACGATATTTTTCATCAATTATAAAAGTGTCATGTGATAAATTTTTACAAATCATTGATGAAGGATATAAAGAAGCATAATCAAATACAACAATAGGTACATCTAAATAAATACCTTGTTTAGGTTCAAGAACAATAGCACCTTCATAACCATCTACATCTTCATCACTTATAAAATTTTTAATAACAGGTATTAAGAAATTTTTCTTCATACATTCATTGGCAATTAAAGAAAATATTTTAATACCTTGACCTCTTCTAAATAAATAATTTAAAGGAATTAAACAAACATTAGCCATACCAACATTATTTTCAAGTATTTTTAATTTATGTAATAATTTATTTACAAGAATACAATCTTGAATACAATATTTAGCAATTATACATCTATCAGCAGAATTACCTTTAAATTTTTCAAAAATTTCTTTAGGTTTCAAATCATCTTTAGTTTGATTAATATATATTGAAGCTACATTATCTAATTTATAACTATCTAATTTAAAATCTTTTTGCATTACTTTTAATAAATCTATACATACAATACCATCCATATCAAATAATTTAAAAATATTATCACCTAATGCTGATGATGATAATTTTTGTTCTACTAAATTACAATTTTTATTTCTAATTCTACCTAATCCAAGTCTAAATTTATCATTTATATTTAATTCTCTAGTTCTATCCCAAATATATTCAATATCAAAACCCCATATATTATAACCAATTATTACATCTGGATTTAATTTAGTCATAAATCGTTTCCATGATAATAATAATTCTCCTTCTGTTTTACAACTAATAACATCAGTATCTAATAAATCATCACAATCATTTAAAGTTATAATTTTTCTATAAATTATTTCATCTGAACCAAATTTATGTACTGTAGTTCCTATTTGAATTATTTTATCTCCTTCTAATTCCGGTAATATTTCACATAATTTATTATTTAAAGCATCTTCTATTTCATTATATTCTTTATTTGTTAATTTTTTTCCTATAATTTTTTTATCTTCTTCAATATCTTCATCAATTATTTCTTCATCATTATCATCATCATGTATAATATCAATAGTTTTAACTTTATTTAAAATAAATCTGATAGTTTCTTCATTTAATTTTAATTTTTCTTTAATCTTAATATCTACTGGTTTTTTTGAATATAAACGATTTATTTTATAATTATTATAAATTATTACATCATTTGTAAATGCATCATAAATATAATCTATTAATTTTTCATTATCTAAATTAACCATAGATAATTGACATAAATCTTGTGCTAATTTTTTATAATTCTTACTTGCTACAGGAAAATCTCCATGAGAACTTGAACATTCTATATCAAAAGAAGCAATTAATAAAGGTGCTATTTTATTAATATTAATTGGTTCTACATCATTCCAATCAACACAAATATTATAATTACAATTTGTATCAGGAATATTATCAAGTGTATAATTATTAATTTTAATCCATCCACAAGGTTTAATATTTTTAATATGAATAAATCTTAAAAATGGATCAATATTACTTTCATATAATTTAAAACCTTCTTTAATAGGTTTTTCCGCTTGAAAATAATATTTAAGATTATTATACATTTGTAAATTTGATACAATAAATTTTAAAAATCTAAATTCTTTATTATTAGTAAATCCCCAAAAATCTTTTTTAGATACAATTTCTATTTTTTCAAGATATTTTTCATTATTATTATTTAAAATCTTATTAGTAAAAGTTTTTCCTTTAAATTTACTTTCATAAGTATCTGTTTTTAATTTTTCTTTAAAATCATTTACTTTATCTTTAAATTTTTTAATATCTAAATCTTGCCAAGATTGTGGAGGTTTAACATAAAAGAATGGTTTAAAATTAATTATTTTACTACATATTGTTATATTTTCATCATTTGTTCCATATATATAAATACAATATTCTTCTGAATTTTCATAATCATTTTTATTTTTATCATTATCAGGAATATACCAATCAGTTATTTGATATATTATTTCTTTATCTGTTGTTGTAAGATCATCAATATCTATTCTTGGAAAAGTATTCATAATTATCTTTATTCGTTTTTATTTTATATTAAATAAAAATCAATTTTTATTATTATCTTATAGAATGGAAATAGGTTTTCAAGGTTTTATTATTATAACATTATCTATAGTATTTATATATTTATTATATCAATATCATTATCATAGTAAAATAGAAAAAATAGTATCAGAAATTGATAATAGAGATTATGAGGTTCAAATAAAAGAAGATGCTAAAGAAGCTGCTAATTTAATTGCAAAAATAAGAGAAAAATTAGTTTTATTAGTTCAACATTTAATAAAATCTTATCCAAGTGATGATAGAACAGAAAGATTTAAAAATAATTTTAATCCTGATAAATTAAAGGAAGGTATAGATGATCCTAATTATACTAGTTATTCAATAAATAAAGGAGAACAAATTGTATTATGTTTAAGAACTAATAATAAATTAATGGATTTAAATACTATGATGTTTGTTGTTTTACATGAAATGGCGCATATATGTACTATAAGTATTGGACATACAACAGAATTTTGGGATAATTTTAAATGGATATTAGAAGAAGCTATAAATATCGGTATTTATAAAAAACAAGATTTTAAATTAAATAATATTGAATATTGTGGTATAACAATTACAGATAGTCCTTTAGATTAATTTTATTTAAGAATTAATTATATTAATTATCACATATGACGGATATTACTTTTTTAAAAAATATTGATACTAATGAAAAAGCTTATTGTTTAGGTTTTTTAAGTTATATTAATGATACACATTCTAAATATTCTAAAAATTGTTATGAACTTTCAAATATTAATACAACTATCGATAATAATATTTTAAAAAGTTTTCATAAAATTATTGATATTTTTTGTGATGATGAAAATGAATATATTGTTATGAATATTATTAATGAAAATATTATTAATGATATTAAAACAAATATTAATAATTTTAATGATTGGAATGATAAATTAAAAAAGGAATTTATTAGAGGAATTTATGAATATAATTATTTATTAAATAATAATGATAATAATGATATTAATTTAAAAAAAACATCATTATTAAATGATGTTTTTGATAAAATTGCAAATTTTCTTAATATTCCATATATATATTTAAAAAATGAAAATGATAATAATGATTATTTTTTAATTAAATATGGTTGTAATTCTTTTGATTTTCTTGGTTTAATCTATAATAATATTGATAATAAATATAGTTTTAGTTTTTGTAATTTTAATTCTACTATTCCTCGTTGTTGTGTTATTAAAACAGATGAAAATGCTATTATTCCTTCAAAAGAAAATTGGAGTGATGTTGGTTTTGATTTAAGTATTATTAAAAAAGTTAAAGATTTTAATTCTAAAACTTCATTATATGATACTGGTATTAAAATTCAATTAGATTTTGGTTATTATGCTGAAATTGTACCAAGAAGTTCAATTAGTAAAAGTGGTTATATTCTTTCAAATAATATTGGTATTATTGATAATAGTTATAGAGGTAATTTATTAATTGCTTTAACAAAAATAGCTGATGATGCTATTGAAATTACATATCCTTATAAATGTTGTCAATTAATTATTAAAAAACAAATTTATGTAAATTTAGAAGAAGTAGAAAATTTAGATATTACAAAAAGAAATAATGGTGGTTTTGGTTCAACCGATAAATAAAAAATTATTTATTTTTATATAAATTATATAAAATATGATTTTATTTATATTTAATTTATTTTTAAATGAATAACATTGATATTGTTAAAGGAACATATTATACAGGTAATTATTTACCACCACAATTAAATACACCATCTATATTCAAAAATAAAAAAATATTATATTTTTGAATTAATTATGATTTAATTATTATTATAATAAATTTATTATTATAATAATTTATTTATAAAAAACAAAAACAATTTTTGTTTTTTTTGTAATTTATCTTTTTTTTATACTTTTTATAAAATTAATATTAAAAATTATATCTTTGAAAAAAAAGAATAAAGTTTTAGAAAAATAAATAAATTTAAAATTGTTTTTGTTTTTTTTGTAATTTATCTTTTTTTATACTTTTTATAAAAATAAATAAAGATTATTTTCTATTTTTTATTAATGAATGGAAACAAATATTAATTATTGTAAAGTTAGAGGATGTAGATATAAATTAACTCATACTACAAGAGGACATATATGTGGAACTTGTGGTAATATGGGTCATGGACAATATGAATGTAATAATTATGATGAAAAAGAAAGATTAAAAGAATATTATAATGATGTAATAGATATATCAAAAAGATGTAATTTATTGAAATGTAATAGTAATATATTTCATACAATAGAAGCTCATAATTGTGAATATTGTGGTATAAGAGGTCATTCAATATATAATTGTCCAAATAGAGAAATATTAATTAAATGTCCAATGTGTAGAATAGAAAATAAAATAAATGGAAATCAAAAAAAAATAGTAGGAATAAATATTGAATGTTGTATTTGTATGAATAAAAATGTAGAAATATTTTTTCCAGTATGTGGACATGTATGTATATGTAATGATTGTTATATTGAAATAATTAAATAATATATAAATGATTATTAATAATAATATATAAATGATATTATTATTAATAAAAAAAATAATTAATAATGATGATATTGCTTTACATATTTATAATTTATATTTAATAGAAAAAAATTATGGAAATGGAATATTAAATAATAATAATATAAATTTATTTTTAAAAAAATATAAAAATGATAATAATTATATAGATTTAATTATAAATAAAATAAATTTTAATAATAATAATTTAAATAATATAAAAAAATTATTTATAAATGAAAAAATAATTATAAAAATTCTAAATAAAAAACCAAATATAATTAAATTACTTGATTATAATTATAGAAATAATGAAATAATAATTAAAAATATTTGTTATAATAATTCATATTATTTTAAATATGCATCAAATGAACTTAAAAATAATATTAATTTTATAAAAAAATTATTAGATATTAATATCTATATTTATTTTTTTATTCATGATGAATTAAAAGAAAATATAGATATTATAATAAAAATAATGAATAAAAATCCTTATATTATTGAGTTAATACCAAATATTATTAGAAAAAAATTTAATCTAATTCATCCATTACCGGACCATCATTAGGTTTTTTATCATCTGAATTTGGTTCTTGTGCGAAATCTTCTGGATTAATATTAGAAGGCATTTGCATACCTTGAAGTTTCATTAATAATGGTTGAATTTTACTAGTATATTCTGTTTGTTTATTTTTATATGTTTCTGCTTCTTCTTTAGGATTTTCTTCAAACCATTTAAGACCTTCAGTAACAATGGGATCAATTTCAGCTTTTACTTCATCAAAATTAGGAGGTGCTCCTTCACTTTTAGTAGAAATACTATTTTTAACTCCATATAGATAATTTTCAAGATCATTTTTACTTTCAATAACATTCTTTAATTTAGCATCTTCTTCTTTGTATTTTTCAGCTGTTTTTACCATTTCTTCAATTTGTTCTTTAGATAATCTTCCTTTATCATTTGTAATTTTAATATTATTAGTTTTACCTGTACTTTCTTCTTTTGCAGTTACTTCAAGAATACCATTAACATCAACAGATAAATCAATAACAATTTTAGGTTGTCCTCTAGGCATTGGAGGAATACCAGTCAAATGAAAAGATCCTAAAAGATTATTATCTTTAACTAAAGCTCTTTCACCTTCATAAATTTTAATATCTACACCTGGTTGATTATCTGAATAAGTAGAAAAAGTTTGAGATTTCTTAGTAGGAATAGTTGTATTTCTTTCAATAATTTTAGTCATTACACCTCCACTTGTTTCAATACCAAGAGAAAGAGGAGTTACATCTAAAAGTAATAAACTATCTGTTTTTGAATTTCCTTGTCCAGTTAAAATAGCACATTGAATAGCAGCACCAATAGCAACAGCTTCATCAGGATTTAAACTTTTATTTAATTGTTTTCCATTAAAATAATTATTTAACATTTCTTGAATTTTAGGAATACGAGTAGTTCCTCCAACAAGAACAATTTCATCAACATCACTTTTTGAAATTTTTGCATCTGATAAAACTTTAGAAATCGGGTCCATTGATTTTGTAAAGAAACTATCAGCTAATTGTTCAAATTTAGCTCTACTTAAAGTTGTTGAATAATCAATACCATCAATTAATGATTCAACTTCAATTGTTGTTACAGTAGAAGATGAAAGATTTTTCTTAGCTCTTTCAGCTGCAATATTTAATCTTTTAAGAGCCTTAGCATTATTTTTTACATCTTTTGAAAATTTCTTTTTAATATCATCACATAAATAATCTACAATAAGATTATCAATATCTGAACCTCCTAAATGAGTATCTCCTGCAGTTGCTTTAACTTCAAAAATACCATTATCAATAGATAATACAGATAAATCATGAGTACCACCACCTTCATCAAAAATTAGAATAGTACTTTCTTTTTCATTCTTTTTATCAAGACCATATGCAATTGCTGCTGCTGTTGGTTCATTAATAATTCTTAAACATTCCATTCCACTAATAATACAAGCATCTTTTGTAGCTTGTCTTTGACTATCATTAAAATAAGCAGGAACAGTTACAACAGCCTTTTTAACAGGATGACCAAGATAAGCTTCAGCAGTTTCTTTAAGTCTAGAAAGAACCATAGCAGAAATTTCTTCTGGATAAAACTTTTTAGTTTCACCTTTAAAATCTACATTAATAATTGGTTTATTATTTTCATCTCCTGCTAAATCAAATGACCACAATTTTTTATCTGCTTGAACATATGCATCATCATATTTACGACCAATAAGTCTTTTAATATCATATAAAGTATTTTTTGGATACATTGTTGAAATATTTTTAGCTGCATCTCCTACAAGTTTTTCTTCATTTGTAAATGCTACATATGAAGGAATAATTCTTGATCCTGTTTGATGATCTGGAATAACTTCAACTCTATCACCAATCCATACAGCAACACAACTAGTAGTAGTACCTAAATCAATACCAATACCAATTGAATCTTCTTTAGACATAATTATTTTTATTTATATTTTATTATTAAATCTTTAAGTATTTTTAAAAAATAATTAATATATAAAAGATGTCTAGTTTTTTTAAAAATTTAAATGATAAAGATTTTTATTCTAATAAATTAAATCATATTTATTTAGAAGGAGAAATAAATACTAAAAATATAGATAAATTATTTAATAATATAAGAAAAATTAATAAAGATGAAAATCCAAAACCTATTTTAATTCATATAAATTCTACTGGTGGTAATCTAGAAGATGCATTAAGATTAATGAGTATTTTTAATATTACTACTATTCCAATTGCTACAATTATTGATAATTATTCTTTCTCTGCAGCTACATTATTAAGTATTAATAGTCCATATCGAGTAATGACCAAAAATAGTTTTTGTTTATTACATGAATATAGAATAAATGGTTATATTAATAATGGAAGAAATGAAGTTATAAATATTATTAATAAATTTGATAGTTATTTTAAATCATTTATAAATATGTATCTTAAAAAAACATTATTTACAAAAGATGAATTAATGGAATTATTACAACATAATTTAATATTAGATTTTAAATATTGTATTAAAAAAGGTATAGTTGATAGAATTATTAATTATAATTTTAAAAATAAAAATAAAAAAAATAATAATATTACTGAAATTATAAAAAATAATAATACATATAATCTTTATATTTCTTGTGATATGTTAAATGAAAATTTAGATAATGAAATTAATAAAATTAATAATGATAAAATTTGTTTAATTTATTCAACTTTTAGTAATTGTTTTAATAAAAAAAAAGATTTTAAATATGATATAAAAAATATATTTTATATTTTTAATTCTTTTAATCTTATTACAAAAATTAAAACAATAAATACATTAAAATATAGTATTATTGATATTCCTATTAGTTTAGAAAATTTACTTCCTTTACTTTATACAGATAAAATTTATATGTATAGTCATACTTATATAGTATGTAATTTTCTTTATACTTTTGATAATTATAGTTTATTTTTAGATGATAATATAAAAAATACTTTATTAATTATTAATAAAATTAAAAAAATATTAAAAGAAAAAACAAAAATGAAATTATCTGATATTAATATGATTAATAAAAAATTTATGATTTTAAATCCTATAGAATGTAAAAAATTAGGTTTATGTCATGAAATTATTACTATATAATATTTATATACTCATATCACTTATAATACTTATATTATCATCTAAATCATTATTATCATCTAAATCATTATTATCATCTAAATCATTATTATCAAATTCATTATTATTACATATATCATTTATATCACTAATTTCACTAATATTACTTAAAATATCTTCTAATTCATCATCAGAATTATCATTATTATTAGAAATATTTTTATATTTGTCATATAATTTTAAACCAATATTTATAATATCAATATTATATTTTTTATGTATTTTATCACCTAAATTTAAAAAAAATATATATTTATAATATGTATCACCTAAATTTTTATAATGAATAACTTTATCATTAAAATATGAAGGATATATAATATTTCCAATTAAAAAAAAATTCAAAATAATATTATTTTGAATTGCAAGTAAATTATAATAAATATTTCTAATATATGTCATATAAATAAAATTATTATACTTATATTTTTAAAGGTTAATTATTTTATATATATTACGATACTATTATATTTTTTAATTATTATATTAACTATTTAATTTATATATAAAAAATATTAATATATTATTTTTTATATATTATGAATAAAAAATGATTTAAAATATAATTATATTTTTTGTAGATAAAATCTAAATATGGATTATATTAACAATGATAATATTGCAAAAATATGTGAATGGTTAGATTTTAATAAAATCAATTTTATTATTGATAATAGATATTATTATAATGGAAAAAAAGAAGTTTTATATTTTTATATAAAAGATATATTATATGTATTAAGTCAAAATGTTATTGAAGTAAATTCATATAATTATAGATATGAAAATATTGAATTATATATTAATAATAATATTATTATATATGGATATGAAAATATTATTGAATATTTTATTAAAACATTATCAAATAATATTATAAATATTAATTATTATAATCTTTTTTAGTAATATATTTTATTATAATTTCCAATAGTGATAATTTATTTTTTAAGCTTAATAAAATAAAAAATGATTAAAATTATTTATTTAATAATTTAATTAAAAATGGATAATATTAGATTTTTTATGAAAAAAAATGCTACTGATAGATTACAAGTTTCTATAACTTATAATGATACATTTACATGTTATAAATATAAATATAATGATAATTATCTTATATTTAAAGAATATAATCAAATAGAAGAAGATGATAATATAGAATTAATTTATAATAAAAAAAAATATAATAATTTTAATGATATTCAATTAATATTATTTGAAATATTTAATTATAAAACAATAGAATATATTGATATATATTTACAAAAAAAAATAGAAAATACATCATTAATATTAAAAGATATATATAATGATTATTATGATGATAATAATAATAAATATATATGTAAAAGAGAAATAATAACAAATGAAAATGAATTAATAAAATTAAAATTTGTAGTATATAATCAAATAGAATTATATTTATATTATAAAGATAATACAATAAATGGATTTGATAATATAATAAAAAAAATAGATGAAATTATTAATGAAATAAATAAATAAAAATTATAATAATAAATTATTTAAATCAGTTTTTTTAATTTCATCTTTATTATTTTTAAAAACTGTTGTAATATATTTATAAGCATCTTCAATTTGTTCAAATGATACACCACCTGTAATTAATATACTACCACTTTCAAATATAGCAATAGTTATTTTTTTACAATCTTTATCACCACAACCAGATCCTTTACCAAAACAATATTCAGAACAAGAACAAATACCATCTTGATAATCTTTTTTTTTATTCCAGAAAAATTCTAATTTAACTCCATGATATTTACCAGGTTCAAAACTACATTTATTATTATATAAATCACTAATAAGAATTTTATGAAGAACTTTTCTTCTAATTAAAAATTTTTCTTTATATTCTTTATCACAGAAAGTTTTAAAATCAGTATTAATCATTCTAATATGAAAATTATAGAAACCAATTTTATTAATTAAATCTTCAGTAGAAGAAATATTAGGATTATTTTTATAAATATTTTTAATTTCAGTTATAATTTCATTAATAATAATAGTAACATCATTTTTATCTTTAACACCAGTAATTTGTATATTACCATTTTTAAAAATTTTTAAATTAGGATAATTATCACTTTTATATAAAACAGTAACTTGATTATCAAAAGAAGTTTTTTTATTAGAAATATTTTTAACATTTCTTTTTTTCTTAGGATAAACACCTCTACTATTTTCTTTATCAATAATTTTAGGATAATAAATCCAAACAAAATTAGATTTATTTTCAATATTAAAATTTTCATATAAAATAATTAAATCAATATTTACACCAATATCTACATTACATGTAATAGTACTAACTTTATAATTAGTAAAAAATATTTCTTCATCAATATAAGAAGACATTTCTTTAAATATGATTTTATTACGTTAATATAAAGGTTTTAAATCTTTAAATCATTTTTTTTTATTAAGATATGAAGTATTAATAATTTCACAAGTAGCATTAATAGAAATCATAGGAGGAATATTTAATATAAAAGTTTTATCATTATTTAAATGTGCTTCTCTAAATTCTTCAATTGATAAATTACCACCAAACATTTTTAAAAGATATTTTGAAGGTGCAGGACGAATTATATTATTTATTCCATATCTTTTTGCTATCATTTGTATCCAACTATTAATTTCCCATACTTTATCAGAACCACAATTTACTGAAAAATTATATGCATTTGCACATTGTAATGAACAAAATGAACCAATTATATAAAATGTATCATTTATTGTATCATAATTATACGGCATACCATAAATATGATTATCAATATGATGACAACACCAAAAACAACAAGAATTATTTTTAGTTTCAGTATTATTATAATTATTATTATGATAATATTCATTATCACAAGAAATATTTTCTACATCATTTGTAAAATAACAAATATTTTCATAAGGTGTTGGTTCTATAATTTTATTATCATTTCTATCATTATTTATAATTGAATTAATTTTATTTTGTGGTATTGCTAATTGTAAAATAATATCATCTTCATTATCAGTTTCTTTTATCATAGTATCAATTATATTTTTTTTATTTACCTTTTTAACTAAAACATCAGCTATAACTTTTTTTCTTGGCATTTTTTAAAAATTTATAATTATAATTATAATTGCATTTTCTTCTTAAATAATTAAATATAACTTTTTAAATATTCTAATATATCTTTAATTTTATCTATCATTCCTTTCATATTATTTGTTTCATCTTTATTTCCTGTTATTATTTTTATATCATTTCTTAAATCACTTATAATACTTATTCCATAAAATATACCAAATATTAAAATAACTATTACTATAAATAATGTTAAATCCATTATTTATAATAAATAAAATAAATAGAATTATTATTATGCATATTTAACACCTACATTTCCACCAATATATTCAAGAACATTATAACTTCTTATATAATATCTTAATTTATATATATAATTATATGTTGGTTGATTTAATATTTTTAATTTTTCATTTATTAATGAATTATCTGCATTTTTTATATATACATATAAATATGTTCTAACATTTGCACCATTATAACTTCCTGTTGGTTGCCATTTATCTGGATATAATCCAAATGAATAACAATATATACCTTTTTTCGGAATACAATTATGATGTTGAAATGGTTGTATTAAATTATAAAAATTTTCTGATTTATCTTCCATTATTTTTGCATCATTAAAATAAATATTTGCCATTGATAATATTGTTTTATTTTCATCTTCTGGTATTCCATTTGTAAAATTCAAATTATCATTATATTTATAATAATCACTTCTTCTTAATGTCCATAATATTTCTTTATTATGATGATTTGCACCCATTAATTCTATTGCTGTTTTTAAATTATTACCAGGTGTTATATCTATGAAATTTGATATAAATGTTTTTTCAATTAAAATACTTTTAATTGGTGCAATCATTAATAATCCTCTTTCATAATTATCTAAATATACAAATGTTCCTTCTATATGTGCATCTATATTATTTGTTTTAATAAAAGTATTAATATTTATTATATCATTTGGATATAATTCATTATAATAATTTGGACTAATATACATATCTAAATCTTTAGAATATACTTGATATAAATTTTCAATATTTTCTAATTCTAATTGAACAAATATATCATATCTATTTTGTAATCTTGATAATAATATTGATAATGATGGATGTTTTGTAAAATTAAATGTTAATGGTATTATAATTTCTTTACTTTTAATTGATGGAATATCATTTATTTTATCACCTATTGGATATTTTATTGTTTCATATCTATTATTATTAATTTTTATAAATGGTATTGGTATTTTTGGATCATACATATAATCTACATTTCCAGTAATATTATTATAACTATCTTTAACATTTAATGATAATTCATTTAATAATAATAATAATTCGCCTGAAATATTATCTATTTCAGTTCTACCTACTAAAAATTTAGCATTTTTTATTAAAAGTGTCCCAAAATTTTTAACCCATCTAAATCTATATTTATCACTTGAATATATTGCTGGTATTGTATATACTAAATATAAATTTGATAATAAATCACCAGAAACTGTAGATATATTACATCTAAAAATATTATTATATGCTTCAATTGTAATTGTTTTATCAAAATTTAATATTTTTGTTTCTAATGCAAATTTTGTATGTCTTTTATAAGCAAATAAATAATAACTTATATTCGGATTTATATTTATAAAATTATCTAATGAACCAGTTGTTACTAATTGTATTAAACCAGCAACCATTATATTAATTATAATTTATATTTTTTATATTGATTATATCAATTATATTGATTCAACTGGTAGATTATAATTATCTGAATTATAAATATCAAAATTTATTTTTCTTCCTTTTATTATATCTTTATTTATTGTTGCATCATTCTTTATTATTATATCTGCTAATTCATTTGTAAATCCTCTATTATATAAATTATATATTTCATCTACAGTTAATGCATAATTAAAATAAGATAAATCTGACATTTTTAATGGAATATCTTTTGTTATATCATCTATATCTGTTATTTCTTGTAAAGTTGTATCTATATAATCTGTATTAATTTCATTTAATTGACTTGATGGATTTATATATAAATTTCCTAAATTTTGTTTCATAACTGTTGATCTTGTATCTGTGTTTAATTCATTTGTTATATCATTATTATATGTTGAACGATCTGATATTAAACTACCATTAAAATATACTTTACAATTTGTTCTATTTTGAAATAAAGCTTCTTCATTTGTTGGACTTTCTTGCATTACAATAGTAATCATATTATAACTTTTATTAAATAATTTAGTATCAATATTTTTAATTCCTAATTTATTTTTATTATTATCATATAAATTTTCTATTGTACTACAATTTAAAGGTATAGCACTTGAATTAAATGTATCTGGTGTATTTATATTATTATATTCTACAATTAATTCTTTACCATTATTATTAAGTTTAACTAATGGATTTTTAACTAATATATATTTTTTAGGTGTTCTTTCTGTACTTTCTGTATCACAACTATAATTAAATTGTTTATATGGTATTAACTGTTTAACTCCTTTATAAAATAAAATTATATATTTAGATGTATCAACATTATTATATATTTTATCACCTATTATATTAAAATAAAGCCAAAAATTATATGAATATTCTGCACCTCCATTTTGATTTACTGATGGATTTAAATCAAAATAATAAGGATCACTTTTATTAAATGTTTCAACTTTTATTAAAGAATTATTATAAGGATAAACACCTTTAAATATTCTTGTTTCTTTTTTATTAGTATTAAATAAATTTATTGAATTTAAATATTCTCTATCATAAATAGAATAAGCAATAAAAGCCATTATTAATATTAAAAATAACCCTAATATTATTTGAATAATAATGTTTAACATTTTCTATTTATTTATATATATTATAATTTATAAATAGGACTTCTAACACCATACATTCCTAAACCTAATTTAGCTAATAATCCTCCTATTGGTCCTGAATAATAATCATCAAAAATATCTTTTTGATTTAATTCATAATTATATGTTGTTATTTTTGATACTAATCCTGAAAATCCTGGTCCTTCTGCCATATCATTTGGAATACCACCTATTGTTAATAAACCATTTATATTTAAATCTATATCTCGTAAATCTTTAGTACAATTTGGAATATATCTATCTTCTTCATTTTGACTTGTTGTATTTACTAAATCTCCATCAACATAAGCATAAACATAATTTTTATATGAATTTGCATTACATACAATTGCTATATGTACCCATCTTTGTAGTGGTATATATGGTATTGTAATTCCTTGTTTCATTATATTACTTAAATTACCATCTGTAATATTTCCATATGTTAATGGATTTTTATCAGTAGAATTCTTTTTACCAAATCGAACATACATACGATTTTGATTTTTATCAAGAAATATATAAGGTGATGCATTATCTAAAATAATACTTTTATCATCATTTCTTATAGAAAAAACATTTTTATAATTATCTTTATATTTATTCATATCATGAATATAAATCCAAAAACTAAAACTTCTTCTTTCACCATTACCAGTTTTATCAAATGTAAATTTTAATTTCTTTTGTTCTGTACATAATACTGGTACTTTTGTTTTATCAGCTATTTCTCTTATATTTAAAAATAATTTAGTTGTAATTATAGTGTATAAAAAATATACTATAATTACACATATTATTATTACTAATAATAATCCTATATATAAATAATTATTATTAAAATAACTTGCATATGATGAATTATTTATATTTGAAACAGCATTTTTTACAGTATCTGTAGTACTTGAAAATGCATTTTTAATACTATCAAAGGCTGGATTTAATTTATCTCCATCAATGCTATTCATTATTTTTCTATATCTATTATTAATAAATAAATTTTCTATTTATAGAAATTAAATATAAATAAAAATAAATTTAAATTTTAGCAATTATACTTTTTGCTTTTTTTAGATCATTATAGAATTGATCATGTAATTTAATTGTTTCATCTATTTGTTTAATTATTGTATTATTATCTTTAAATTCTGGTTTAATCATTTTAATAAAATTATCAAATACTATTTTATTATAAAGTTTACGGTCTATTGCTTCTTTTATTATTTCTACTTTTTCATTTAAATGTTCTCCTAATTTATCTTTTATATCATCTGGTGCTAATTTTATAAATTTATTTTCATCTATTAATTCAGTTGCTCTATTTGTCATTTTTTTTGGATTTCTATATTTAAGCCAATCGTTTAAATAATTTAATTCACGAAGATAATTGATATGTATTCTATTAATATGTGATTTATCTTTATTATTAGCTCTTTTCATTTTATATTAAAAAAAAGAATAAAAAAAATAGAAAATAAACCTAATAAATAAATTTTTTATTTATACAATTAAGATGATAATTACCTATTTGATTTAATGAAAAAGATGACTTATTATAAGAATTTTTATTATTTTTTTTTTGTAAAGATAAATAACTTAACATTTTTGTAAAATTATTATTATTTTGTTCTTTTTTCTTTTTAATAGGAAAAGTATATAAATCAGATATTATACTTATAAAAAAATCTATTCCAATTTCATTATTTTTAAACATAAATACATCAAAATAACAAAAATTTTTAATAAAATCTTTATAATATAATTCTTTTATTTTTTTTATTCCTTTTCTATTATTTGTTAATTCTCCTATTAAATTTTCATGAAAATTTAATGGTATTATCCATTGTTCTTTTAAAATTATATTTTTAAATTTATTTCTATTAAAATCATTACCATATAAATCATCAATTGTATTTATATCATCTAATTTATTATAATTAGTATTAGTAACAATTTTAATAGCATTAGATAAATTATAATTAGTATCTTTTATTATTCTTAAAGTATCATCAAAAGTTATAAGATTATTATATATTTTTAATATATTATATATTTCATATTCATTCATATTAGGCATTTGTATTATTTGACATTTCTTTTTAATTTCACCCATTTTTTTAATTAAATCATTATTAATTATACATATTATTGGTATATGTTTTAATTTATTTGTATTATTTAATATAAAATTATATAAATTAATATTAATTGTATTATCTATAGCCATTAATATATCAAAATCATCAATAATAATTATTTTTTTTTGATTATTATTTGTAATTACTTGAATTAAAGAAGATATAAAGGATTTTAATAAAAAATCATTTAATTGTAAAGAAGATGAACAATTATAACTATCAATATTAATAATAAATAAATCTAATTCTTTTGCTAATTTATTAATAGAATAACTTTTACCAATACCGCTATATCCTGAAATAAATAAACAAGAATTAAATGATAATTTATTATTATTTATATAAGAATTTTGTATCCAATTTTTAATAATATCCATTATTAATAATTTTGTTTTTAACCTTTAATTGAAACTTTTATTAATAAATATATATAAAATGATAAAATCGCTATTATTGGATGAATTATATCTAAAGTTATCATAGATTTTGAATTATATGTTTTTATATTACCATTTTTATCAAATAACATGGAAGGTTTCAATATAAATAAAAGTAATAAAATTAATATATATATTAATATAGGAATGATAATCATTACTACTATTCTATAAATTAAATATAATTTATAAATTATAGAATAATATGATTATAAAACTTGTAATAATTATTGTTATTATTGTTATATTTTTAATAGTAGTTACAAAACAAATTGAGAATTTTACAGATAAAAATTATATAAATACAAATATTAATCCACCAGATTATAATAAAATTTATTCATCTTTACCTTATGATATAAAAGTAAAAAATGAAAATATGGTTATATATGATTATGGTAATGATGAATTAAATGATAAATTTAATATTATTTTTAATATAAATCCTTCTAAACAAATAAATTTAATTGAAGGTATTAATTGGTCTAAATGGATTGATAATAATGAAATTAATTATTTATCTTTATTAGGTACATATTATAATAATACTATTAATAATTTTAAAGAAAAACTTAAAGATAATAGTTTAAAACTTCCTAATAATAATGATAATTTTAATATTATAAATCAAACATTAAATCGTTATAAAATTGCATTAAATAATAAAAATATTTATTTATTAGATATAGATATTATTATTTATAGAAATAAAAAACCTTTAGCACGACATATTAAAATTATTTCTGTATGTAATAATAATTATACTACTTTTCTTATGATTAAAATTATTGGTGTTATTAATGAATGTTCATTAAATGATGATAAACTTAAATCAGCAAGTGAAAATAATAGTTTAGCAGAATTTATACCAGAAAGAGAAATAGTTTATGATATGAATAGTTATATATATGATATTGATGATAAAATTGTTAATTCACAAATTTCTTATAATTTATATAATAATTTACTTAAAGATTTAAAATAATAATATTTATTATTATTAAAAATATGTATTTACCTTTTTTTGAATATTCTTATGAAGGAGAATTGACACCTCTATTAGAAGAAAAAACAAAAATATTATTAAATACATATGGTTCAGAATTAGTTCCATTTAATTTAATTAAATATTATGATGAAAAAATCTATAATTCTGATAAAAAAAGAAGAACAATAATTTTAACATCTTATATAAATTTAAGTGATTATTTTTATAATACTTATTTTAAAGATTGTAATCTTGATGTAATTATTTATTATAAACAACAAATTACTTAGAAAATTTAATCCAATCTTTTTTAATATCTTCAATTTTTTTTATAATTTCATTACAATTATCGATAAAGAATTTATAAAATACATTTATATCATTATTATTTAATGTAAAACGAACAATTAATTGATTAATTAAAGGATGAGGACAAATATATCCAACATAATAACATAATTTATTATTTGTATTTTCTCTAATATATTTATTATGAATTAAAGATTGAATAATATTACCTAATGTATCATCTTCATCATTAATTTGAAAATTATAAGAATTTTCACAATTAGAAACAGGTTCAATATCAATTTCTTTATTAATTAATTTAGTAATTAAATTTTCTAATTTTTCAATAATAATATTTAATGCTTTATTAAATAAATATTTATATGATAATCCATTAATTGTTTCAATTTGAAAATTAATTTTTGAAGGATCACCATAAATATTTTTATGATAACTTCTTTCTTTATCTAAAATATTATCTTGTTTTTCTGCCTCTATTTTATCTTGTATAAAATAGAAATTTGATAATGAAACAGGAGAAAATGAAGCATTTAATTTTCCTGTTCGTTTAATTGCAGTAGCTTTAATATGAATATGTTCACCAGCTCTTAATTTAGTAATAAGAATTTTAGATTTAGAAATTTTATTAGTTGGAAAAATTTCATCTAATTCTTGTTTAGTTAATTCTTTATCTTTATATTTACCAGTAAAATTACCTGTTGTTATATTAATAATATCACTATTTTTATTTTCAACATTTAATTCAAATATATAATCACCATCATTATAATTTTCAGTAATATCTTCTTTAATATTAAGAGGAATTAAACCAATTCTATGTATCATAAATTCATTATGTAATGGTCCATTATTATATAAAATTTCAACAGTAGGTTCATTTTCACCATAAAATCCAACAACAGGTATTTCTGCTAAAATAATTCGTCTAATAGAATTAATAATAGCTAAATCTATATCAGATATAATAAATGAATGTCTATCAGCTTTATTATCATATAAATAATCACTAAACATATTTTATAATTCTTATTTATTTAAATATTTATAATTTTTTATGTCATTTTTTTCATTTTTAATTTATCATTTATAAAATAAATGATTTTATTTTATAGTAATTCTTGTCAACATTGTTCTATTTTAATAGAAACTATTAAAAAACATGATACTAAAAAATCAATTAAATTGGTTTGTATTGATACAATAGTTGGTATAATAAAACATAAAATTACTAATGTTCCAGCTTTAATGTTTTTACCAACAAAAGAAATAATTTATGGTAAATCAGTATTTGATTATTTATTATTACCAAATAGAGGTTATTTATTTACAAGTAATAGTACAAGAGAAAAAACAATAACAGAAACATCTTCAATTAATGCACCTATACCAATAAATATTGAAAAAAAAGAAGATGAACCATCATCATTTTCATTAGGAAGTATATTATCAGATAATTTTAGTAGTATAGATGATGATAATATAAATTCTCCAACAATAAATAATGATAAAATATATAGATGGGATTTTATAAATAGTAATGAAGAAAATAATAATTTGGAAAATGAATATAAAAATCAATCGACAAAAAATGAAGGACGAAAATTACCAAGTTTAGATGAATTAACAAAAGAACGAGAAAATTTATTTAAGGATATTTAATTATTTTTAAATATATAAAGCTATATTTAATGGGTTCTTCTGTTGTAATTTTTAATCAATATTATTATGATCTATTAACAAAAATTAGAACTATTGCTAAAAAACATAAAGAACATAGTTCAACTGCTAAAAAAATTTTAGATACTGTTAAAGAACATTATAAAGAATTTGATAAAACATCTGATGATTATGTAAAATTTTTAAATGAAAATTGTAATGAGGATTTTTGGAAATCTTATTTAGAAATTAATAAAGAAGATTGTGATGAATGGTTAAAAAAAGATGATGTTAAATCTATTATTATTTTTAATGAAATTACTATTGGTGATATTTCAAAATTATTAAGAGATAATTTTTTATGTCATCATTATTTAAGTGTTTTTTATATATTTAAAAATGAAATGACTGATGAAAATGCTCAAAATATTCTTAAAATTTTACAAACATTTGATGAAAATTTTGAATTAGAAAATGAAGATTATAAAAAAATTATAACTCGTTTAAATACTATTAAAGCTGATAATGTAAAATCTGATAGTAATTATGATAATATGGAAAATCTTAAAGATACAACTATTGGTAAAATTGCTAAGGAAATTATAAATGATGTTGATATTAATAAACTAAAAGAAACAATTAATAATAATGATGGAGATATTTTTAAAGCATTAGCAAGTCCTGAAAATGGTTTAGGAGAACTTTTTACAAAAGTTGGAAATAAGGTTACAAATAAAATTTCTTCTGGTGAATTAAATCAAGATGCTATTATGCAAGATGCTATGAAATTTGCTTCTTTAATTCCTTCAATGTTTGGTAATAATAATGGTAATGATAATTCAGGTTTTAATATGGCAGATATGATGAAAATGATGAGTAGTATGAATATGAATAATCAAGGTTCAAAAAAATCTAAAATGTCTGTAAATAAACAAGGTTTACGAAATTTAGCAAAACGAGCAGAACTTCAAAAAAAACAAGCTAATAAAAAATAAATTTTCTTTTCAATTATTTTAATAGAATAATGATTAATTTTTTTCCATCTTATGATATGACTTTTAAACAAAAACTTTTAGCATTAGCTAATTTAATTATATTTATATCATTTATAACAAGTTTAATTTTTAGAGATATTTCATTTTTATTATTTGGTTTAATTGTGGTTTTACTTTTATATTATGTTTATCTTTATAATAATCAATCAAAAAAAAATTTAAAAGAACAATTAGATAATAAAAGTAGAGCTATTATTAATGATAAATATTGTATTAAACCAAATAAAGATAATCCTTTTATGAACCCTAATATATTTAAAAATGATAATAATATTAAAGCTTGTAATATTGATAATATAAATATTAAAAAACAAATTGATAAATTTTTTAAAGATCCTGTTTATAAAGATGTAAATGATATTTATGATAGACATTATTCACAAAGACAATTTTATACAATACCTTCTACTACTATTCCTAATGATCAAGAAGCTTTTAGTTTATGGCTTTATAGTAGAAAAAAAACTTGTAAAGAAAATAATGGTAATCAATGTTATAATAATATAATGTAATTAATAAATAGATAAATGAATAATAATTCTACATATTTTGATAATCAAAATAATATTTGTACAGACACTTGTTGGCAAGAATATAAAAATTTTCAAAATGATAAGATTATTAATTATAATACTTATGATAAATCTACACAATTATTAGATTGTGAAAATCCTAATATTCGTATTCCACAATTTATGTATGATCATCCTAATTTAAGAGGTCGTCCTGGTTATGGTTTAACTGAACCTTGTCTTGTAGATATTTATAGTGATTTAATTAAAAATGATAATCTTATTACAAGAGATAGATGTAGAATACAATTATCTGAAAGAATTTTTACTGGTGTTCCACAATTAAAAGGATGTAGTGGTGATATGAATAAAGAACTTGATATATTATCTGGTACTGATACAACACAAGGTAATACTACTTGTAGAAAAACTTTAATGGAATTACAATTAAATCATCCTATACCTTTAGTTGATTGTATGAAAGATATTCAAAATCCAGATAATATTGTTCCTATTTGGGTAAATGGCGGTGAAGATACACGTTCATATATAAATAGACAAAATTTTAATAAAACAAATTATATGTAAAATATTAATATTTATTTATATTAGAATTATGAGTTTTAATAGAACTAAATATGATACTTGTTCTTATAAAATAGATTTACAATCAAGTGTTGATACTTTAGGACATATTCTTGCTCCTTATAGATATGAACATAATGATAAATGTATTCATCAATTAGGTTTTGTAGGTGGTACTGCTGTTTCACATATTCAAGGTAATCTTGTAGATTTAGATAGTGAATTAAGAGGACAAACTCGTATTTTATCTAAATGTTATACTAATCAATATAAACCATCTGAAAATAATATTATTAATAATGATAAAACTCCTCCTATTAATACTAATATGAAACATCTTCCAACTTGTCAATCTATAATGTATCGTTCTATTCCATTACCACCTCCAATTAAAATTAATAATTGTTAATTTTTTTTATTTTTATTCTATTATAATTAGAATAATGTTTAATCCTAATGATACTAGAATGAAATATGATAATAGTTCATATCAAGAACAATTATTAAGATCTATTTATCCTGGTTCTTATCAATTAAATACGCCTTTTAATGATTGTGATGATTGTAGTCAAAATATTCCAAATGATCCTTTTATTAGATATCAAAATTATGGTCATAATCTATGTAGTATGAAAAAAGCTATTGATGATAATAGTGAATTAAATGGTTTAAATTATAAAAATTCTAAATGTAATAGTGATGCATATGCTCCTAATAAATATATTTCTACTGGATGTATTCCTAAAATAAATACTGATATTCGTAAATGTTCTACTCCTACTGAAAGTTGTCGTTTATCTAATCCTCCTTGTACTTTAAAAGAAATAGGTATTAATCGTTTTGATCCATTATGTTATAATCCACAAGAAAAAGCTATTGAAACTTTTGATAAAATTGGTATTAATTATAGAATGGTTTCTAAAGATAATCATATTCCTTTAATTGAACAACCAGAAACTAATGAAAAATTTATGCCTTCTTTAAATATTGAACAAGATTATTCAACTAATTTAAAACAATGGTCTGATATTCATCAAAAAAATATAAATTATTCACCTGGTTATCCATATAATAATCCTAATTATGTTTTATCTTGTAATCGTAATTTAAATAATATTTGTGTTTAATTTTTATTAATAATGATTTTTTATTTTTTCTTATATTTCTTCATCTAATATAATATATAAATAATTTATATTATTTCTTTATTTTTTTATTATTTTAAATGTATAGAAATGGATGAAAAAGACTTTGAATATTCTGAAGAAGAATTAGATGAAATTGATTATTATGAAATAATATCTTTAAATGAAATTATTAAATTAAATCCTACTTTTGTTGCTTTTTCTAATGAAGAAATTTATAATTATCTTTTTAATTTCTTTAAATCAAAAACTAAAGCTGAAGGTTTTTTAAAATTATTTACTGATATTATACAAAGACAAAAATTTAATATAAATATTAAAAATTTTATTATTGTTGCTGATGCTGTAAGAGATAATTTTGAAACATTAGATATTGAAGATTTTGTTTCTAAAATTAAAAATAGTAATAAAGAACAAATTCAAATTGCTTATAAAAATAAAAATAAATTATGGTTTCCATTAGTTTATGATAATAATAGTCCTAAAATTAAATTTAATGCTTCTACTACTACTATTATAGATTTAATGACTAATAAAAATAATGATAAATATATTATTTTTAAAGATGATGAAAGAGATATTCCTATTATGGGTGTTTATTTTTATGAACCTGTTATAACTGATGATAATTATTTAAATGAAATAATAGCAAGTCATTTAATTAAAGATAGACAAAAAGATGATATGAAATCTGCTGATAATTTTGCTTCTTTTGATGATTTAATAAAATCATATAAAATAGATTTACCTTTAAAAAAAATAGATAATGATGAATATCATTATAAAAATTTAAATTCATTATTAAAACGATTTAATAATGATTTAGATACAATAAATATAAATGATTTTGAAATTCTAAAAAAATATTTAGAAGATTTAAATAAAAATGAAAAAATAGAAGAAATTAAATATTCTAAAAATATTAATAATAAACCTTTAAATATAAAAAATAATAGATTTTATTTCTTTAATATTCTTAAAGAAACTTATAAATTAATTGATATTACATTTCGTTCAAGTACTAAACTTAAAAAAGAATTAGAATTAATTAGTAAAGAAAAAAATTATATTGAACCTTTACCTATTATTAATGATTTAAATACTTTATTAATTAATTTAAATGATGATAATTTTGATATAATATTAGATAATATAAGAACTATTCGTAAAAATTTATCTATTGATAATTCTATAGAAACATTAAATAAATTTATTAATATTAATATTGATGAAATTAATAAACTTTTTATTAATATTGAAACTAGATTTCAACTTCTTTTAAATACATATAAAGATATTTATAAAATATCTTTTACATTTGAAGATGATGAACATGAAATTAAAAAAGGATTAGATTTAAAAAATTATGAAGGTATTCCTATTAGAGTTGATGATTATAAAAAAAATGCAGTATATGTAGATGAAGGAGAAGAAGAAATAGAAGAAATAGAAGAAAAAGAATTTAATCCATATGATGAATTAAAAAAATATTATTATAATCTTGAAAAAGGATTTAGTGAAGCATTAAAAATAATTATTCCATTTTTAGTTAATTTAAAAGAAATTAGTAAATTACCTATTAATTATGATTTAATTATTACACATTTATTTAATCTTTATAGAGGTATTCCTGAAAAATATATAATTATTAAAAAAATATATGGAGATAAATATGATGATAATTATTATAAAGAACAATCATTAAAACCTATTAAATTTGTTTTAATTAGTGAAAATGAAGATGAAAATCTTAAAAAAGCAAATATTGAATATATGAATATTATTATTTCTATGATATATGATATTATTTGTAAATGGAGTATTGAAATACAAAATGAAATATTAAATTCTAGTCTTTTATTTTTAAAAGATAGATGTTATATTAATTGTATTCATTTATGGAATGATTATGGAGCTCCTTATGATATGAATAGTAAAGATGGTGTTTTATATTATATTATGTGTATATTTGAAGATGTATTTAAAGAACAATTTAGTGATAATGATTATAATTATTTAGAATTAGATAAAAATTTTAAAAAAATAATAATTAATAAATTAAATGAAAATTATGTAAAAGAATTAAATGATTTTAATAAAATTGAAAAAAAAAAGAAAAAAGAAAATAAAGGATTAGAAGCTGGAAAAAAACTAATTGAACTTTATAAAAATAAAGAATTTAAAAATGATAAATTCTTAAATTCTTTTATTGAAGCTTTAATTTATATGCCTTCATATAAATATGAAAAAATACATAAATATTTATTAGGTTGTTGTTTAGAAAGAATTGATGAAAATTTTAGTGCTGATATATATCTTAAACTTACAAGAGATGATTTAAAAAAAGCTAAAAATAAATTAGCTGAAGAAAGAGTATTAAATAAACCCAGATATAAACGATTTTATTTAGAAAAAAATAAAGAAAAAGAACAAAATATTTTATTTAATGTAATTACTAATTTTATTAATTATAAAAATATATATATAAGTTCTTTGAATGATTGGTTTAAAAATTATAATGATAATACTATTTTAACTTTAGAAAATATTAAAGATATACAAATAAAACTTCGTAATATATATACAATACATACTACTACATATCTTCATAATTTTTTTAATAAAAAACCTGAAATTATTAAAAATTATACTTTTAATAATTATAAACAAATTTTAATTGCTATTTCTAATATCTTATTTTTTCATCTTAAAAATGATGCTAAACAATTTATTATTAAAATTAATAATACTATTATTGAACTTGATAAATTATCTTCTATTATTAATGATGATAATATAACAGATATAATACAAATTAGAACTATAATTATTATTAGAGCTATGTGTTTACCTTCTTATCCTGATATTATTTCTAATCCTAAACTTATTCCAAGTATTTCTATATCAAATGAATTAAGTAAATTAATTACAAATGATATTAATAAAAAGATTTTTAATATTATTTTAAATAATAAAATGCCTACATTAGAAGATCAAATTAATTATATAAATAAAATTAGAGAAGAAAATAAAGATAAAATTTTAGCTTCTTTAAATAAAAAAACTAGAGAAGAAAAAGATATTTTAAAAGAAATGAAAAAAATTGGTTTAGATATTGACGATGATGATATTGAAATTAAAAAAAATATAGATATTGATCAAAATTTTGAAGATGAAGGTGAAAGAGAATATAATTTAGGTAAAGAAGAACAAGATAATGATGATGATTTAGATAATGAAGATTATGGATTTATATATGCTGATTAAAAATAAGTGATAAATAGATATAAATAATTATCCATTATTGATTTAGAGATATATAAAAATGGATTTTCTATCAAATGAAATGCCATCAATGAATAATATTTATGATTCTGATTTTTATAATAAAACTAAAGATTATGAACAAAAATTAGCAAATAATTCTTTTAATAAATCTAAAAATCCATTTAAAACTGGTGTTGTTCCAAGACCTGCTTATTCTGATATGTTTATGAATACTGATGAATATAATAATATTCCTTCAAATAAAGTTAAAAGTTTAAGTGGAGAAAATATTTCTATTGAAAAATTTAAACATGGTAATATGCAAGTTTTTTTAAAAAAAGGTGTTACACAAAATGTTAATTTAGATAATAATCAGGAATTTCATCAAAAATTTGGTTATAATGAATATAAAAATAAAAAAACAGAAGTTGAAAATTTTTTTGATCCTATTAGTGATACATCACTTATTAGAGGTATGAATAATAATACTGATTTTATTAAAGATAGAACTAATATTACTAATATACAAAATAATTTTAATCCTATTCAATCTGTTAGAGTTGGACCTGGATTAAATCAAGGATATACATCTACTGGTTCTGGTGGTTTTCAACAACCTGATAGTCTTATTTATGCTAAACCTAAAGATATTGATGAATTAAGAGCTAAATCTAATCAAAAAAATAGTATTTTTGAAATTCCTGTTCAAGGTCCTATGAAAAGTATTATTGATAAAAGAGCTGAAGTTACACCTTTTGCTAAAAATAGACCTGAAACTTCATATAAACAAACTGAAGATAATTGGTTTAAAGGTCTTTCTTATTTAAAAAAAGATACATCAAGACCTGAAGAAAATTTAAAAGATACTAGTAGAATTGCAACACATACTGATTATTATGGTACTGGTAAAAATCAATTAGAACATTTTAATAAAGATGATAATTATGGTAAAAATTCAATTCTTATTTATGATACTGAAAAACATGAATTATCTAAACAAGAAACACCTATTGCAAATTTAACTTCTCTTATTAAAGGTTTTATTGCACCTGTAACAGATGCTTTAAAAATTACATTTAAAGAATATTTTATTGATAATCCTCGTTATTTTGGAAATGCTGTACCTCAACTTCCTGAAAAACAAACTTTATATGATCCTGTTAATCATATTATGAAAACTACTATTAAAGAAACTAATATTCATGATAGTGATAAATTAAATTTAACTGGTAATAAAGAAACTTATTCTGCATTATATGATAATGCTAAAACAACTAATAAAGAAACTATTATTTGTGATAGTGATAAATTAAATTTAACTGGTAATGAAGAAACTTATTCTGCATTATATGATAATGCTAAAACAACTATTAAAGAAACTAATATTCATGATAGTGATAAATTAAATTTAACTGGTAATAAAGAAACTTATTCTGCATTATATGATGATGCTAAAACAACTATTAAAGAAACTAATATTCATGATACATATGAAGGTAATATTAAAGTTAGAGAAATAGGTTATATTAATAATGAAGATAAAGCTAGAACAACTATTAAAGAAACATTACCTAAATATGATACAACAAGAAATATTAATAATGTTACATATTATAGTACTTATACATATGATCCTAAAATAATAGCAAAAACAACTATTAAAGAAACATTAGTAGGATGTAATAATAATGAATATGGATTTATTTCTGGATTAATGACAAGTATTTTTGGAGGTTATTTAAATAAAGATATAGATTTAAAAAATACACAAAGACAATATAGTCATTGTGAATATAATGGAACACTTAAAAGTACTATTACACATATACCAACAGATAGAGAAGCAGATTATAATTTAGAAGTAGATGATACAAGAGAAATATTACAAAATAATGCAGGAAAATATATTCCTAAAGGAAGTGGTGATTTTAAAACAGTAGATAAATCTGAAATTAATATGAAAACTAAAAAACAAATAGATGTTCAAGAATGTCCAGAACCAATTAGAAATCCTAATAAAGTTTATCAATTTAGTCCAATACCTATTGAAAATGAAAATTTAACAAGAAATATTGAAAAAAATAATGCTTATGAAAATAGATTAGATAGTTCTATATTATCTTCTTTAATAGAAAATCCAAATATTATTAAAATTAATCCAATAAGATTAAATTGTCCTTCAGTATAATTAATTTATTTAATTCATTTATTTTTGTATCTAATAAAATTAAATATTTTTCTATTTTATTATTATTATATTTTTAATTAAAATCAATATAATCTAAAATTAATTTATCTATTTTATTATTTATAATATAAATTTCATTAATTAATTTATATTTTATTATTTCTATATATATCATATAATTTATTAAGTATTAATTCTTTTATAATTTTTTAATTTTTTAATTATTTTTTTTCCACCTAATGATTTTTTTATTTCTTCATTTTCAATTTGAATTTTTGTATTATCAATATGTATATTTAAATTTCTTTTTAAATCATTAATACTTTTTTCATCATAATCTATAAATTCAAAATAATAAATAGTTTTATTTATATCTGTTTTTATATCTTGTTTTATAAATTTAAGTATCATACCATAATTTAAAAGAAATTCTGCTTCTTTTGTAACTATATTATTTATATTTAAATTTTCTAATATATTTAAAGTTATTTGTTCTGTTCCTAAATATGAATATTTAAATTTATCAAAAACTTCTTTTTTTATTTTAATTATCCATATTATATTATTACCTATTTCTTCTTCATTTGAGGCAAATCTATTTGCTGTTTGAAAATATATACTTGATGATAATATTGCTGGAATTGTTATTCTATCATTTTTATTTTCTATATTTTTTTTAACATAATCTAATAATAATTTATAACGCTTATAATTAAATCCTCTATATAAATTAAAATAATCTGGAGATTTTTGTTTTTTTATTATATTATCAATTTTATATTTAGCTTCTTTATTAGCTAATAAATAAGTATCAATATTTATTAATAGTTTTTTATAATCATATATTAATTTAATTATTGAATTAGCAATAATAGATAAATATTCATAAAATTTTTCATTATTTTCATTATTTTCTTTTATAAAATTATATAATAGTTTTATAAAAGGAATAAAATCACCTTCTTTATAATTATATATTATTTGTTGTGTTAATATAGAAGGATTATCATTTAAACTAAAATTAAAACTAAATAATATATCATTTACTATTTTATAATTAATTATATAGATATTTCTTTTTGATATTCGTGGTTCTGTTTGATTTATAATTAAATCATTTATTTCAGTAAAATCATCTACATCATCTTCATTAGTCCATTTTATTAATTTTTTTATATTATTATTATTATTAGGATAAATAATAAATGAATTTACTTTATTATTTATTATTTTAATAGTTTTATTTTTATTTTTAATTTTTTTTATTGTTTTTATTATAGACATATTCTTATTATTTATTTATAAATAAAAATCTCCTATATAATATTTATTTATTAAATAATCTAATATGCTATTTTTTTCTGGTTTTTTTTGTATTAATTCTGTAAATAAATGATTTATTATATATGGAAATAATAATGATATTTTTCTTAAAAATATTTCATATGAAAATTTATTAGAACATTTACCTATTTTTGTTTTATTAACACCTATTAAATGATTTAGTTTATTTAAATCTTTATAATGACATATTTTATATTGAATAGCATATCTTTTATCTCCAAATTCATTAATAGCACCTGCGTGAATTAAATCACTATTAAATAAAATTCCAGTATTACCTTTTCCTGATATAGTATAAACTTTATCCCATAAAAAAGGAATAGTTTTATGACTATTAGGAACAATAGATAATAATTTCCCAGTATTATGATAAATTATATATGTATAAACAGGATATTCTGTATTAAATATATATTGACTAGATGTAATATCACGATGAAAAGTAGAAATAGAACAACCTTTTATTTCATAAATATAATTTATAAAATTATATCCTTTTGGTAAATATTTTAAAATATCATTTTTATTATATGGATTATTAATAATAATAAATCCATCTTTTTCTATAGTTCTATTATTACTATTTAAATCATCATTTTCATATAATAAATATAATATATATATTAAAAAAAATATAATTAAAGAAATTAAAAATAATTTTATTTTTCTTAAATAATTAATTTTAATTTTTTTAATTATCATTAATTAATTTCATAATTAATATATATCTTTAATTAAAAAAATTTAAAAAAAGACTACTAAAACTAATACTAATAAATACATTAATACATATATAGATGGATTAAAATTTATTAAATTTAATGTATCTAATAAATAATTACCAGTTTCATCAACAACAGTATCTATAATTGTATTATGATTTTTTTTAATCCATTTACATACTTTTTTTTTAAATAATAATGGATTTTTATAAATAATTCTATTATTTATATTTTTATGTGATTTTGCTATTAAATATAGACCAATAGATAATGTTGCAGGTTCAAGCATAGTTGTATGAATATATAACATCATATATAATATTATCTAAAAAAATAATTAAATCAATTTTTTTCATTTTTATATAAAAAATAAAAAAATAAAATTTACATAGTAGGATCATAAAACATTTGTTCCATTTCAATTGTTATTTCTTTAATATTACCTTTTGTTTGTTTATTATAAAATTTTAAAAGTTCTTCTTCATTAATTATTTGAAATTTATCAGTAATTTTTTTTTTATAAAACCATGAATATTTTCCTCTTTTAATTAATTTAAATATTCTTGATTTTTTATCTATTTCTAAAATTATTCCTTCACTTGTTTGTTTATATCCTATTATTCCTATTTGTCCTTGATGTTCTTTTAAATGACATTCTTCACAAATAGATACAAGATTATGATTATTATTTTTATTAAAACTTTCAAAATTACCATTTTTATCTGCATTTATTTGATAATTTATATGATGTGTTTCAGTTGCTTTATTAATTTTACATATTTGACAAATATCCATAAAAAATTTACTATTATAATTAGAACTTTTAGTATTTACAATTGTAGTTGTTAATCCTTGAAGTTCTTTTCTCATTAATTCTGCATTTTTCATAAAATTTATAGGCATATCTAATGATTTACAAACATCAATACCATATATATTTGAACCTTGACCTTCTTTAATTTTTCTTTCATAAATAATTTTACCATCTATTATATCTATATGCATATGATATATTTTTAAATTTGTATCTAATTTATCTTTAATTATAGACATTGATGTTAATTCATGTAAATGACTTGTAAATATAAAAGAAGCTTTTTTATTAATTAATTCATTAATAGCAGAAGATACAATACAAATACCAGAAATTGCTTCAGTACCACAACAAATTTCATCACCAATAATAAGACTATTTTTATCTGCTCTTTGTAAAATATTTCTTAATTCGGTCATTTCTACAACAAAACTACTCATACCTTTATAAATATTATCATTTCCACAAATTCTTGTCATAATATGATTATAAGGATTATATATAAATGATATAGATGGAACATACATACCTGCTTGTGCCATAATTATAGATAAACCAATTGCTTTCATAAATGAACTTTTACCAGATGCATTTATTCCATATAATAAAATACCATTTTGATTTAATGAAATATCATTACCAATATATTCAATATCAGTAATTATTCTTTCAATTATTGGATGTCGTAAATTTTCTGCTTTAATATAAGAATTATCAGTATTTAAATCAATAATAGGTTTATAATAACAATATTCAAATGCATTTTTAGCATTACAAGAATTTATATCAAGTTCAGTTAATTTATTAATAATAATATCAAAATAAGTTTTATTTTTATTAATAAATGTTTCAAGAAAATTTATATATTCTTTAATTACTATATTTTGAATTTCATTTTGTGTATTTTCAATAATATGTGATGCATCATTTATTTCTTTTGATGTTAATTTATAACTAGTATTATTTGTTGTAAGTTTTTTTTCAAAATTATTCATATAATTTTTATCTTTTTTATATGCATTTTCATATCTTTTTTTTGTAATTGAAATAAAATATCCTTCTTTATCATTAAATTCTAATTTACAAATACTATCATCTAATTTTGAAATATTAATAATAATTGAATTTAATAATTCAATTTTATTATTATAAATATCCATTAATTTATCTACATTTTCTAAATATCCTTTAATAAAAATATTACTTTTTATATCATTAATATTATATTTAGAACATTCATCTAAATTTAAAATTGTTAATTCATTTAATAAATTTTTTATTAATTCTATTGTATTATTATCATTTATATATTTAATTGCTTCTATTGCAAATTCAAATGAATTTATAATAGAACCCCATTCACAAGGATTAAATTTTTTAAATAAAATTTTTCTTTTAGCTCTTTCTAAATCAATTATACCACTTAAATTTTTATTTATTTTTTTATATATTTCATCTTTTAATAATTCTTCTATTTTATTATATCTATATATTAATTCATTTTTATTATTTATTGGATTTAATAATCTCTCTTTAAAACCTCTTGAACCAAATGCTGTTGAACATCTATTCAATATATCTAATAAAGGTTTTTCATTATCATTATTAGATATAATATTTAATTGTAATCCACTATTATATTCTATTGTTAAAATTTTAGAATTTTCTATTAATTCAGGAATATTTAATTCTTTAATAATATCACTATTATGTTCATATGCAAATTGTAATAAACAACAAAAACTAATACGTCCTATTATATATTTTTCTAAATTTAAATATTCTATTATTGATAACATTGTTTTATTTTCATAAGCTTTTTCTAAAATTTTATTTTGAAATTCTATTTTTTTTATATAATTGTTTAATTCATAATTATTCCATTTTTTATGAATTAAACAATTTATATTTATTATATTTAAAATTAAATTTTTATATTCTTCACTTATTTCATCTGATAATAATAATATTTCACTTGGATTATATGTTGTTAATAAACGATAACATTCATCTAATGTAAATTGTGGATCATTTTTAGATGAACAATTTTCATATATAAATGATTTACCTGTTGTTAAATCTACACCACTTATACCTACTATTAATAATTCATTAATTACTTCAAAATAAAAAACCATTATATAATTACTTTTTTTAGAAGTAATATTCATATTTGTTGATGGACTTATTATTTCTGTTATTTTTCTTTCTGGATTAGGTGGTTGTGTTACTTGTTCTATTAATACTATTGTATAATTATTTTGAAGTAATATTTGTATAAATTTATTTAAAACATATAATGGAAATCCTGCCATTAATGGATTATTTTTTGAAACTTCTTTAATAGTTTTATTCTTTTTTGATACCTGAATATTACATATATCTGCTATTTTATATATAAATGGACAATTTTCATATATTGAATATAATTCAAAAAAAGAACCTACTTGCATTAATATTAAAGTATTTTCTCCATATTTTATTTTATATTCATCTTGATAATTTAAATAATCATCTATTATCATTATTTTAATATCATTTATTATTTATTATTTTATTCTTAAATATAAATTTGTTAAGATTTTCAAGACAAATTAATTAAAAAATGATTTATTATTTTTTTATTTTTATTTATCAATTTTTAATGACAGATATTTATTCTAATTCTTTTGATGATGATGATAATGACGATAATGTTGACTTTATATTTAAAATTTGTAAATGGTTTCAAGAACATAATATTAAATATAAAATTGATGATAGATCTAATTATAATGGTCGTGAAGAATTATTATATTTATATGTTTATGATTTTATTTATATTTTTAAACAAATAAATAATGATACATTTGTTTCAAGTGATATTAATTTATATACAAATGATAAAATTATATATTCTTATGAAAATATAATAGAATATTTAAATAATACTTTATTATAAATAAAAACAAAAAAGAAAAACAAAATATAATATTTTGTTTTTTTTATTTTTTTATATTTTTTATTCAATAAATACAATCCTCCAAGCTATTCCTCTTTGTCCTTCATTAAATGATATTGAAAATAATTTTCTATTATGGATTATTTCTATATAATTACCATTTATTCTTAAAAAATCACTAGCTGGTAATCTTTGTTGTAAACTATATAAAATATAATCTAAAACATGTCTATCATTATCAATATCATCAATATATCTTTCTGGAATAAATCTATAATAATAACAATCATTATAATGATGATTATATATCCATTCAGAAAGTTCTGATATATCAGGATCTTCATCTGCAGTACTTGCTTGAGAATAAATATCATCCTCGGTGTATTCTTCCTCTACATATTCATCATCAAAATGATCATTTTCAATAAATGTATTCATTTGTTTGAACAACATTATTTATATTAAAAATAAATCATTTATTATTAATTTATTAATTTATTAATACAATTTAATAAATATAATTTTTTATAAATAGAAATGATAAATATTACTTATAAAGGTGAAAATATTAAATTAAAAGATTTAAATTTATTTATTATTAGTGATATTACATTTTCATTAATAGTTTTTTTATGGTATTTATTATATAAATTTAATATTATTACAATATATAGTCCATTATTTGCTTTAATAATTACTTTTATACAAAATTTAATTATTCTTATTTTATTAATTTATAAAACAAATTTTACTATTAAAAATGCTATTAAATATATTTTATTACTTTTTATTCTTAAAATATTACCAATATTATCTTTTTATCCTAATAATTTTATTATTAAAATTAAAGATATTTTTATTATATTATATTTATATTTTATATATATAGTTTTTATTATATCACTTATAGAAATTTTTCATTTGAAATATAATATTAAAAACATTATAGTTAGTGATATAAAAGGCGATAATTATAAAAATACATATCAAGATAAAATATTTGATTTAACTTATGACAGTTTAATTGATGCTATTTTTACAATAAATAAAAAATAATTTAAAAAGTATAAAAAAAAGATAAATTACAAAAAAAACAAAAACAATTTTAAAATTATTTATTTTTCAAAAATATAATTTTAATAGTAATAATTTAAAAAGTATAAAAAAAAGATAAATTACAAAAAAAACAAAAACAATTTTAAAATTATTTATTTTTCTAAAATATAATTTTAATAGTAATATAAAAATATATTTATTCTTTTGAACTTAAACTAGAATTTGAAGTATCATCACTATTAAATGGATCAAAACCTATATCAAAATTATCATTTATTTTAGATAATATTTGAGGATTTATTTCTTCTTTAATAGAAGGTTCACTTATATTATTTATTTTATTAATTTGTTCATTTTTTTTATAATCAAATAATGAAAATAATTTAAAATTAGATGAATATAAATAATAAGCAATTATAGTTAATACTAAATAAATTATAGCAAATAAAAGATAATTATTTGTTTTAAATAAAGAATAAGGTTCAATATATTCATTCGAATATTCAATTTCATTATTTATTTTATTATATTCAAAATATTGTATAATTCCAAAAAATATAATAGTAAATATTAAAGATATAATATAATATTCCATAATTATTAATGTTCTAATTAATATTAAATGATTAATAAATAATATTTATACGCATAAATTTAATAAAAATACATATTTATATAAATAAATATTATAATAATTATAATAATAAATGAAATTAGAATTAAAAAAATTTGACCCATCTTGTATAAAAGATGATTCGGTTGTCGTTTTTATAGGTAAAAGAAATACAGGTAAATCTTATTGTATGAAGGATATATTAAGTTATCATTCATCATTAAGTGCAGGAATAGTAATATCACCAACAGAACAAGCTAATAATTTTTTTAGTAAATTTGTTCCAGATTTTTTGATTTATGATGAATATGAACCTCCAATTATAAAAAAATTTTTAGATAGACAAATAAATATTAATAAACAAAAAAATGATCAGTTAAAAAAATATGGAACATCTGATATAGATAGTAGAGCATTTTTAATATTAGATGATTGTTTATATGATAAAAGATGGCCAAATGATAAAAATATTAGAAGTATATTTATGAATGGACGACATTATAAAATATTTTTTTTAATAACAATGCAATATTGTTTAGGATTACCACCCATATTAAGAAATAATATTGATTATGTTTTTATTTTTAAAAATAATTTAATAAAAGAACGAGAAAAAATATATAATCATTATGCTGGTGTTTTTAATGATTTTAATACTTTTTGTAATGTTTTAAGTGCATGTAGTGATGATTATAATTGTTTAGTAATAGATAATAAAGTTCAAAGTAATAAATTAGAAGATCAAGTTAAATGGTATAAAGCAAAAGAACCAGGAAATTTTAAATTATGTTCTCCAGATCTTTGGAATTTATGTGCATTAGAAAAAGAAAAACGATCAAATACATTATTTTATGAAGAAGAAGATGAAGAAGAATATGATCCAAGTGTATTTGTTAAAAATAAAAATAAAGTTAAATTAAATATTAAAAAGAAATTATAATTTTATTTGTTTATATAATAATTATTTTTATATTTATAATTAAGAATGACTTCTATTAATTATAATACAATTATAGTTGGTGCAGGTGTTGCTGGTTTAGCTTTTGCTAATTATTCATTATTAGCAAATCCAAAAGATAAAATAATAATTATAGATAAAGATAATACTATAGGAGGATGTCATAAAGTAAATAGACAAGAATATAAAAAAGAATATTATTTTTGTGAACATGGACCAAGAATTTATATTAATAATTATGTAAATTTTATTAAACTTTTAAAAACAATGAATTTAAATTTTTATGAACTTTTTTCAAAGAATTATTCATTATTACAAGTTTCTAATAAATTATTATTTGAAGAAAATATTTTTTCTATTAGTGAATTATTATATATAATTAGAGATTTCTTTTTTGTTATATTTTTTAATAATCATGGTATTGATATTAGTATGAATGATTATATGACTAATAATAATTTTTCTGAAAAAACTAAAAATATAATTGATACTATGTGTAAAAGTTTTGATGGTGGTGATAGTACTCGTATTTCTTTAAATCAATTTATAAATTTATCAATACAAACAATGTTATATTCAGCATATATACCAAAAATACCAAATGATGAAGGTTTATTTAAATATTGGAAAAAATATTTAGAAGGAAATAATGTAAAATTTATAATAAATAATGGAGTTAATAAAATTATTGAAAAAAATAATAAAGAAATTGAAAAAATTATTTTAAATGATGGAACTGAAATTAAAGGTGATAAATTTATATTTGCAATACCTCCTGAAAATCTTGTTAATATTTTAGAAAATAATGATAATTCTAATATTAAAAATGCTTTTGGTCCTTTTAATAATTTAAAAAATTTTTCTAATAAGACTAAATATAATGAATATATATCTATAACATTCCATTGGGATAGTCAAATGAATAATTTAATTGATGATATAGATAAATTTAATGTTAAAACTGAATGGGGACTTATTACTACTAATTTAACTAAATTTATGCAATTTAAGGAAAGTAAATCTAAAACTGTAATAAGTTGTGCTATTATATATACTAATACTAAAAATTCATATTCTAATAAAACAGCAAATGAATGTAATACAAAAGAAGAATTAGTAGAAAATGTTTTAAAACAATTAAGAGTTATATATAAAAATATTCCTAAACCAACATTATATTTTATAAATAATTATTATGATGAAAATGAAAAAATATGGAAATCTAATGAAAAATCATATATAAAAGTTCCAAAAATAAATTATATTTCATTTAAAAGTAAAAATTATGATAATTTTTATACATTAGGAACTCATAATGGTAAACATAAAAATTCTTTTACATCTGTTGAATCGGCAATTAGTAATTCAATTAAATTATCAAATATTATTTACAATAAAAAAAATAAAATAATGCGTTGTTTCGATATTAGGGATTTAATTGTGATTATTTTATCAATAATAATATTATTACTCATAATAAGATATACATATTATTAAATTATGGATATTATGAATGATAGTAATATAGATAATAATATTATTATAAATATTAATGATAATAATATGATTAATGATAATATAAATAATAATAATGTAAATAATGATAATATAAATAATAATAATCTAAATAATGATAATGTAAATAAT
>Ga0114964_10000247_pt1 | contig 41181 bp, 33 predicted proteins | sample C_131016_MF_Meta_FD_92638 | JGI IMG/M metagenome (GOLD analysis project Ga0114964, IMG submission 92638) | Freshwater microbial communities from Lake Croche, Canada to study carbon cycling - C_131016_MF_MetaG | ecosystem: Environmental > Aquatic > Freshwater > Lake | place: Lake Croche, Canada... | reverse complement strand
TTGCTTCTGTAGTTCAGGAAACGCTTGCTCTTCGTAAACTTCTTTCCAGTCCTTAATTCGCACATCTACTGGACGTCGCTTCGGTAGTTCTCGGTCGGTTGTTAAGAAACATTAGGAATCAGCCATTTGCTGCTACCTCCATCACAACTTCGTCAACTGGTAGACCTTCGCGAGTGGCTCGCTCAATTGCATTTAGCACCCGCGCATAATCGCGAGGCATCACTAAAGTGAATCGACTTAGCGCTGCTGGCCAATTCGCCAATAGTTCGGCAGCCACAGCTGAACCAGTTTCAACTTCGAAATCAGACACTAGCGAGTTCAAAATTTCTTTCTGATCTTCAGGTACCGCCATGAGGTCAACCATGTCTGGGTTTACATTCGCGCTATCAATATCAAGCATGAAAGCGCGGCCACCAGACATACCTGCTGCAAAATTACGACCGGTTGCACCAAGTACGACAACAGTTCCGCCGGTCATGTATTCGCAACCATGATCGCCAATACCTTCAACTATTGCAGTGGCGCCAGAGTTACGAACACAGAAGCGCTCTCCCACTTTTCCGCGCACATAAATCTTGCCCGAAGTTGCACCGTAACCAATAACGTTTCCGGCAATCACGTTCTCTTCGGATTTAAAAGTTGCTTTCTCATCTGGTCGAACAACAACCGTTCCACCCGAAATTCCTTTAGCCACGTAGTCATTTGAATCGCCATATAGACGAATCTTTAAGCCGCTTGGAATAAAAGCACCTAGCGATTGACCGGCTGAACCGTGCAAGGTCAGGTCAATAGTTCCGGCTGTAAGTCCGCTGCCACCAAATTTACGAGTGATCTCGGCACCGAGCATTGTTCCAACTGTGCGATTAACGTTTCGAACTGGCAAATCAATTTTTACAGCTTCACCTTTAGAAAGTGCCGGCGCAGCTAATTCAATTAACTTGTTATCGAGAGCTGCAGCTAAACCATGATCTTGCGTAGTCGTATTGTGCAGTGGGCTCTCAACATCTGGTCGCACAAGAAGTGGCGCTAAATCTAAGCCAGCAGCCTTCCAGTGGTTTACTGCATCTCGAGTATCTAGCGATTCGACATGACCAACTGCTTCTTTAATTGAACGGAAACCAAGTTGAGCAAGGTATGCACGAACTTCTTCGGCAATATATTCAAAGAAAGTTTGTACGAATTCTGGTTTACCGCTAAAACGTTTGCGAAGTTCTGGGTTTTGAGTCGCAACGCCAACTGGACAGGTATCTAGATGGCAGACGCGCATCATTACGCAACCAGAAACTACAAGTGGCGCAGTTGCGAAGCCAAATTCTTCTGCACCAAGTAGCGCTGCAATAATTACATCGCGACCGGTCTTTAATTGACCATCTGTTTGAACAACAATGCGATCACGCAAGTTATTAAGTAGAAGCGTTTGTTGAGTTTCAGCTAGACCAAGTTCCCAAGGCGCACCAGCATGCTTTAGCGAAGTGAGCGGAGACGCTCCAGTACCACCATCGTGACCAGAAATAAGAACAACGTCAGCATGTGCTTTAGAAACACCAGCCGCAACAGTTCCGACGCCAACTTCAGCCACTAACTTCACATGCACGCGAGCATTCTTATTAGCGTTCTTGAGATCGTGGATAAGTTGAGCCAAATCTTCGATTGAATAAATATCGTGGTGAGGTGGTGGCGAAATTAAACCAACGCCAGGAGTTGAATAACGGACTTTCGCAATCCATGGGTAAACCTTGTTTCCTGGCAGCTGACCACCTTCACCCGGCTTTGCGCCCTGAGCAATTTTGATCTGAATATCATCGGAGTTAACTAAATAATCAGAAGTTACACCGAAGCGACCAGAGGCAACTTGCTTAATCGATGAACGCTTTGAATCGCCATTTGCTTCTTTCACATAACGTGCTGGGTCTTCGCCACCTTCACCAGTATTTGATTTGGCACCTAGGCGATTCATGGCGATCGCTAAGTTCTCATGAGCTTCTTGCGAGATTGAACCGTATGACATAGCACCAGTTGAGAAACGCTTCACGATTTCAGAAACTGGTTCGACTTCATCGATTGAAATTGGCTCGCGCACGCCTTCAGCAAATTTGAATAGTCCGCGCAAAGTCATTAAGCGATTACTTTGCTCGTCAACGCGGCTGGTGTAGCGCTGGAAAATATCGAAGCGCTTGTTGCGAGTTGAATGTTGTAGAGCGAAAACTGTTTCTGGATCAAACAAATGTGGTTCGCCATCACGACGCCATTGATATTCGCCACCAATAGGTAAGCGTTTAGTTCCGGGAACTTCTCCCCCAGGTGGGTATGCAATGTGATGACGTGCGATAGTTTCTTGCGCAATAACATCAAGACTGATTCCACCTAGACGTGAAGTGGTGCCAACAAAAAATTCATCGACAACTTCTTGGCTGATTCCAATTGCTTCGAAAACTTGCGCACCGGTATATGAAGCGATGGTGGAAATACCCATTTTTGACATAACTTTAAGTACACCTTTACCAAGTGCCTTGATTAAATTGCGAACTGCTTTTTCAGGCGCTATGCCAGTTATTACGCCTTGACGAACTAAATCTTCGGCAGTTTCCATTGCTAGGTACGGGTTAACTGCCGCGGCTCCGTAACCAATTAAGAGAGCGACGTGATGAACCTCGCGAACATCGCCAGCTTCAACAACTAAGCCAACTTGAGTGCGCTTCTTCTCGCGAATTAAATGGTGGTGAACTGCTGAAGTTAAAAGTAATGAAGGAATTGGAGCATCTTCGGCATCGCCGTCGCGATCGGAAAGCACGATTAAGTGAGCACCGTCATCAATGGCTTTTGATACTTCTTGCTTAATCTCATCAATTCGCTTACGGAGAGCTTGCCCATCGCCATTGACTGGGAATAATCCGCGCACCACATAGGCAGCTAACTCTGGGTATTCATCATCCGCATTTACGTGAATTATCTTGGCAAGTTCATCGTTATCGATTACCGGGAAAGCTAAAGAAATTTGTCGGCAAGATGCTGGACCTGGATCAAGCAAATTGTGTTCTGGGCCAATCGAACCACCTAGAGAAGTAACTAGCTCTTCACGAATTGCATCGAGCGGTGGGTTTGTAACTTGAGCAAATAACTGTGAGAAATAATCAAAAAGTAAACGAGGTTTGGCAGAGATCGCCGCGATTGGCGTATCAGTTCCCATCGAACCAAGTGGTTCGGCTCCATTGCGCGCCATTGGCGTAATTAAAATTCGTAAATCTTCTTCGGTGTAACCAAATGCGCGTTGACGACGAACGACAGATGAGTGTGGGTAAACAATATGTTCGCGCGATGGAAGATCAGATAACTTAACAATTCCATCGTGCAACCACTGTCCGTAAGGCTCGGCATCTGCAAGTGAATCTTTAATTTCATCATCTTCGATAATTCGGCCAGCTGCAATATCAACTAAGAACATTTTTCCAGGTTGTAAGCGACCTTTACGAACTACATCTTCTGGTGCGAAATCCAAAACACCAACTTCGCTAGCAAGAACAACTAAGCCATCTTTAGTTACCCAAAAGCGAGATGGTCGCAAACCATTACGATCGAGAACTGCACCTACTTGATTTCCATCAGTGAAAGTTACGCACGCTGGTCCATCCCATGGCTCCATGAGTGAGGCATGGAAGGCATAAAACTCACGACGTTTTTGCGACATTGATGCGTGATTTTCCCAAGCTTCGGGAATCATCATTAAAACTGAATGTGGAAGTGAGCGACCGCCAAGGTAAAGCAGTTCAAGTACTTCATCGAAAGATGCTGAATCCGAGCCAGACATTTCCACGATTGGGAATAACCGCTTGAAGTCGCCCAGAATTACATCAGAAGCTAGAAGCGATTCGCGTGCCCGCATCCAGTTGCGATTTCCTTTAACGGTATTGATTTCACCATTGTGAGCAATGAAGCGATATGGGTGCGCAAGAGGCCAAGATGGAAAAGTATTAGTTGAAAAACGTGAGTGGACTAATGCGAGTGGCGATTTAACTCGAGCATCACTTAAATCTGGAAAAAATTCTTCTAGTTGGCCGGTGGTAAGCATTCCTTTGTAAACAATGGTCTGTGAAGAAAGTGAAGGGAAATAAATATCTAACGCGTGCTCTGCGCGCTTGCGTAAACAGAAAGCTAATCGATCAAGTGCGATACCGCTTTCACCGTTTGCGCCCGCAACGAAAAGTTGATCAAACTTTGGCATTACCCCAAGTGCAGTCTTGCCGAGCGAGGAAGCATTAATCGGTAGTTCGCGCCAACCTAAAACTACTAATCCTTCTTCGGCTGCAATAGTCGCGATTTCATTTCGAAGATCAAAACCTTGTCCTACAAAGGCAATTCCAGTTGCATAACTTCCAGCTGTAGGTAATTTAAATTCAGAAACCGCTTGATAAAACTCATCAGGTACGCGAATCAATATTCCGGCGCCATCACCGCTATCTGGTTCAGCACCAGATGCGCCACGATGTTCTAAATTTCGAAGTGCAGTTAGCGCTTGAGCAACGATTTCATGCGTGGCAACTTTATTTAGAGTAGCAACCATTGCAACGCCACACGCATCGTGTTCGTTGGCTGGGTCGTAAAGACCTTGTGCTGCAGGAAACTCTTTTGGGATTGCCATTTAAAAGTCGCCAGTTCCTTTGCTCTAGTTGTCTTGCACCGTTAAATTCACGGGACAACTTTGGCCCTGGTCTTAAGTCACTCGCTTGCGAGTTGGGTAAGGGTAGCAATTTAGCCTACGAAAAGGTAAGCCCGTTCCAATTTAAATGGCAATTAATTGCTGTGATTTGCGCCCAAAAATTGGGCAAAAGGTACTCGTGAGTTAAATGCCGCTGACGTGGGCAATTTGGCCAATACCAGCAGTGATTGCCATGCCCAGGCAGCCGCCAATCATTACTCGAATGGTTGGCTTAATAATTGCCGACCCCGAACTGCGAGCACTGATGATGCCCGTCGCCAGTAAACCGACCAGTGTGAATCCGACAATGCTTACTGCTACTGCCCCAATACTTGGTGCAAATGCACCAGCAAATGGAATCAGTCCACCCAAAGTGAAACTGATGGCAGAAGCAATTGACGCCTGAACTGGTCGCGCCTTGGTATGTTCAAACTGTCCTAATTCATCACGCAAGTGAGCTTCGAGCGCATCCTTTGCGTGCATTTGTTCAACTACTTCGCGAGCAAGTTCGGGAGTTAATCCGCGCCCAACATAAATCTCAACTAACTCCAGAAATTCACCTTCGGGATCAGCGGCTAAATGTTCAATTTCCAATAACCGATCAGATTCTTCGACATCGTTTTGAGCTCGCACTGAAACATATTCGCCAACTGCCATCGACATCGCGCCCGCAGTAATACCTGCGATGCCTGCAGTAATTAAGAAACTGTTACTTACGCGTGCCGCAGCAACGCCAATCATTAACGAGGCTGTCGACACCAAACCATCGTTCGCACCGAGTACGGCTGCCCGCAACCAGCCAGCTCGATGAGTTCGGTGATGCAGGTTTCTTTGGTAGACATCTTCTAAAGCCATATTTGGATACTACCCGATCTCATCTGATTTTCGATGAGCAAAACGGAGGGCTACTACGCAAGAAAATACCCCAACTACCAAAGCAGTCCAGAGATTAATCCGCAAGCCCAAGAACTTATTTGCTTCATCGATGCGGAGTGACTCGACGAAAAAACGACCAACACAATAAAGCGCCACATAAATCGCAAAGCCTTGGCCTGGCTTTAGTTTTGAAGTTAATCGAAGCAAGATCACTGCAATAAATACACACCAGAACGCTTCGTAGAGAAATGTGGGGTGAAAAGTTTCATATTGCAGATAGCCAACTGGGCGCTTTGCCAGTGGAATTTCTAACGCCCAAGGGCCGCTAAATGGCCGCCCAAAAAGTTCGCCATTAAACCAATTTCCAAATCTACCGATAGCTTGGGCAAAGAGAATTCCAGGGGCGAGCGCATCTAAGAAATATCGAAATGCCGGGAGCTCTTTCGTGCGTGATATTTTGCGATAACCAAACCAAGCGGCGAGTGCGCCAAGAGCGATCGCACCCCAAATGCCTAAGCCACCTTCATATATTTTTAACGCATCAATCAGATTTCCGTTGGCACCGAAGTAGGCCGAAGGCGAAGTTATTACGTGATAAATCCGTCCGCCAATGATTCCAGCTGGAACTGCATAGACCGCAACATCGGCAACTACACCGTTAGCATCTTCACTAAAATTTGCAACAGCCCGAAAGCGTTTATCGCCCAACCAAATTGCTATCGCAACTCCGCTTATTATGCAGAGTGCATAGAAGTGAACTGTAAATGGGCCAATTCCAATCGCCGAAATTGTTGGCGTAGGAATTGCGGAATGCATTAGCTAGCCAGCGATTGCTTTAGAAAAAGCTTCGACATTAAAGTAATCAGTATTGCGATTGATTTCTTTGCCGTTTACAAAAATCGTTGGTGTTGAGTTTACGTTTGCTTTCGCGCCAGCTTCGGCAACATTCTTGACCCAATCTGAATATCCCCCGTTATCAACACAGGTAGCAAATTTGGCACTCTTGATTCCGATCATCGCACCAATACTCTTCAAGAAAGTCGCAGTCACTGCGCCACTATTTTCAGTTGGCTGATTTGCGTAGAAGGCATTGTGGAAAGCAAGGAACTTATTTTCATCGGAGGCGCATGCAGCTGCGTTAGCGGCCAAGATTGATTCGGTGCCTAGGAATGAAAGAACGTGATAAACAACTTTTGCTTTCTTCTGGGTGATCGCGGTTTCAACAGTCTTGCCGTTTATTGCTTCAAAACGTTGGCAAACTGGACACTGGAAGTCTTCATAAATATCAACAGTCGGAACATTCTTTACATCTTTATTGAAAACAATTCCGTAACCGTCGCTCTTGGAAACGCTTGAAGGAATAGCGGCAGTCGATGAACCTTTAGAGCCAAAGTAGGAAAATGAGGCACCGACGACAACAACTAAGGCCACCATGCCGATTACTAGGTTACGAGTGAATTTATCGCCACCGGACTTACTAGTTGCCATTTACTTACTCCTTCTCAAGTTTTTCAAGCGCTAAACGAGTCACAGGGTAGCGAATTAAATATAAAGCTAACAAAGCCAGCCCTGTGTCACGCGCGATTTCGGCCAAATACTTAGTTTTCCCAGGGGCCACTGTTCCGCCGCCACCAAAGCAGCCACAATCAATGGATAGTCCACGCAACCCAGCTTGGCCGATAGCCAAAATGAATAGCACCATAAGCGCACCACCCATAACTGCCGTCAATCGAACTGCAATTCCCAAAATGAGTAGTACGCCTAATCCAATTTCAAACCATGGCAACACTAACCCTAGAAAGTTGGCTAGGCCGTTTGGCAAAATTTCGTAGGCGCGAACTGCCATTTGCGATTTAGCTGGTGTAAAAATTTTCAACCAACCAGCGATCAGAAGTACGCCACCTAAAATTAACCGCGCAAAGAGCCCAATCCATTTTCCATATTTATTTATCATCGAGCTTCCCGAACTCCCTTTGCTAATTCACTAGCTAAAAGTGAAACTGCAGCCAACCCACTGGCTTCATCGGGTGCATCTTGAATTGCTTTGATAAATGCTGATCCTACAATTACGCCATCGGCAAAGGCCGCAACTTCTTTAGCCTGCTCACGATTTGAAACACCCAAACCGACGCTAATAGGTTTAGTAGTTACTTCACGTAAACGAGCAACTAATTCGCTAGCTCCAGCCGAAATTCCGGAGCGGGCACCAGTTACACCCATCAGACTGGCTGCGTAAATAAATCCGCCACATTGCTCAGTCACTTTAGCGAGCCGATCAGGTTTAGTACTTGGCGCTACTACGTAAATCGAATTTATTGAACTTTCATCAACGGCTGATCGCCAAGCTGCAGACTCTTCGATGGTTAAATCTGGCGTGATAACACCTGAACCACCATTGTCAGAAATCGCTTGAGCGAATTCTGCCGCTCCAAATTTTTCAATCGGGTTCCAATAAGTCATAACTACTGCCGCAACTCCTTGATCAGTGGCGTGCTTCAAGGCTGCAAAAACTTCAGTAACGCCAGTTCCATTTTCCAGAGCTTGTGTTGCTGCAGCTTGAATGGTTGGACCATCCATCACTGGATCGCTATATGGGTAACCAATTTCAATGGCATCTACCCCAGCTTTTGCAAGCGTTTCAATTACTTTATGACAGCCCGCTTGAGTTGGAAAACCAGCTGGAATATAAGCAATTAGCGCTGCCCGGTTTTCGGCGCGAGTTTTTACAAATAATTGATCTAGCGGAGTATTGGTAGCCATTAAAGCGGAATCCCAAAGTACTGCGCAGCAGTCTGCACGTCTTTATCGCCGCGACCAGAAAGATTTAGCAACAAGATCGCATCGGGTCCCAGTTCTTTACCAACTTCAATTGCACCAGCAAGGGCATGCGCAGTTTCGATCGCTGGAATTATTCCTTCTGTTTTACTCAACAAGGCAAAAGCTGACATGGCTTGGGAATCAGTAATGGCACGATATTCAGCACGGCCAATGTCATTCAAATATGCATGCTCTGGTCCTACACCTGGGTAATCGAGACCTGCTGAGATGGAATGTGACTCAACTGTTTGGCCATTGGCATCTTGCAAAACATAGGAACGAGTTCCGTGTAATACGCCGCGAGTTCCACCAGTAATAGTTGCGGCATGACGACCAGTCTCAACGCCATCGCCACCAGCTTCAAGGCCAATCAAGCGAACATTGGCATCACCAATGAAGTTATGGAAAATTCCGATTGCGTTTGAGCCACCGCCCACGCAAGCAAGAACTGCATCAGGAAGTTTGCCAGTAAGTTCAAGAACTTGTGCGCGCGCTTCTTCGCCAATAATTTTATGGAAATCGCGCACCATGGTTGGGAATGGATGTGGGCCAGCAACCGTGCCTAATAAGTAATGGGTATTTTCAACATTGGTTACCCAGTCGCGCATCGCTTCGTTGATGGCATCTTTCAAGGTTCGCGAGCCGGATGTAACCGGAACAACTTCGGCGCCGAGTAATTTCATGCGCGCAACATTTAGAGCTTGGCGTTTAGTATCTTCTTCGCCCATATAAACCACGCACTCGAGGCCCATTAAAGCCGCAGCTGTTGCAGAAGCGACGCCGTGCTGACCGGCACCAGTTTCGGCAATGATGCGAGATTTGCCCATGCGCTTAGTTAGTAGCGCTTGACCAAGCACATTATTAATTTTGTGGCTGCCGGTATGGTTTAAATCTTCTCGCTTTAGCAAAATGCGCGCACCGCCTGCATGCTCTGCAAATCGTTTTGCTTCAGTGATGATGCTAGGGCGCCCGGTATAACTGCGATGCAGTTCGGCTAACTGAGAAATAAATTCTGGATCTAGTTGTGATGAAACATGCGCAGCTTCGAGTTCTTCAAGCGCGCCGATTAGCGCCTCAGGAACGAAACGGCCACCGTATGGCCCGAAGTGGCCTAGGCCATCGACAACTAACTTCTCATCAAACATAACTTGAGTCTACCTTTGACCTAAGAGATCGCGCATTGCGAGGATTGGGTCACCTGCTTTTACCAGCGCCTCACCCACCAAAATTGCATTGGCCCCATGTTTTTGAGCGAATTCAACATCGCTGCGATTCGAAATTCCGGATTCCGCAACTCGCACCAAGCCCGTCGGGATTTCTGGCAAAAGTTCGGCAAAAGCTTTGGCATCTACTTCAAGAGTTTTTAAATTTCGAGAATTTATTCCAACTAGTTCGGGACCGATTGCTAGCGCCCGCTCGAGCTCCTGATGAGTGTGAACTTCAACCAAGGCTCGCATTCCGAGCTCTTTCGTAAGGGCGGCAAATTCGTTAAGTTGATTATCGCTAAGCCCGGCCACAATTAGCAGAACTAGATCGGCACCATTAGCGCGCGCTTCGAAGAATTGGTATTCATCAACCATGAAATCTTTCCGAAGAATCGGCAAAGTAACCCTTTTGCGCACTGCGACTAAATCCGCCAAGGAACCATTGAATCTGCGTCGCTCAGTTAAAACGCTAATCACACTTGCGCCAGCTTCTTGATATTGCTCAGCAAGCGCAGCGGGATCTGCAATCGTGGCGAGAGCACCTTTGCTCGGCGAAGATCTTTTAACTTCGGCGATTACGGCCATCTCTCGTGCGCGAAAAATTGGCAAGCAATCAATAACTGGGTCGGCCCCGAAAGCTGCCGCTTCAATTTCGCTACGAGGAATCTTACGTTCAGCTAAATCCTCTTTAACGCCTGCAATGATTTCGTTTAGTACGCTCATGAATTTCCTTCAGTCGGGTCAATTCCTTTATCAAGCGAATTCCAATCCGATAATTTATGAGGTTTACGTTCATACTTAGCCGACAATTTGATAGTCCTACTTAAATACATCGTAAGTGAAATTACGATTACCGCCGAAATCAATATCTCAATCGCGCGATTCAATTGTTTACCAATTCATTTGCTGCCCTTATTGCGCCAAGCACTGCAGCAGCTTTGTTGTGACACTCTTGGTTTTCAGATTCTGCATCGGAATCAGCAACCACCCCGGCACCAGCTTGTACAAATGCTTTTCCATTTTTAATTAAGGCAGTGCGTATCGCAATACAAGTGTCAATATTTCCGGTGAAATCGAGGTAGCCGATTGCACCTCCGTAAAGTCCGCGTCTAGTTGGTTCAAGTTCTTCGATGATTTCCATGGCCCGTGGCTTTGGCGCACCGGACAAAGTGCCGGCCGGGAAAGTTGCAAAAAGTGCATCAACGGGAAGTGCGTCATTTGCCAATTTTCCGGTCACTGTAGAAACAATATGCATAACATGTGAATAGCGCTCGATATGCATGAAGTCGACTACTTCGACACTACCGGCTGCGCAGATTCGCCCTAAATCATTTCGCCCCAAGTCAACCAACATCAAATGCTCAGCGCGTTCTTTTGGATCTGCCAAAAGTTCGGTAGCAAGTCGAGCATCTTCCTCAGGTGAGTCCGAACGTCTACGAGTTCCGGCAATTGGGTGAACCATGACTTCGCCATCAGTGACTTTGACTAGCGCTTCAGGGCTAGACCCAACAACTGAAACACCGTCGGCGAAATGAAATAAATACATGTATGGACTTGGATTATGAAGTCGCAACATTCGATAAACATCTAGTGGCTGAGCTTTGCAATCAATTTCAAAACGTTGCGAAAGTACAACTTGAAATGCTTCGCCAGCCAAAATCTCTTCTTTAATTGCAGCAACTTTAGCTAAAAATTCTGGCGCTGAAATGTTTGATGCGATTTCGCCAGCCGCAGGCTTGCTGAGTTCAGATAAGAAACCAGGAAGCGGAGCTTTCAGGTCTTTGGCCATTTGCTCTAATCGCGCAACAGCTGCGTGGTATGCCTCGTCAACTCGTTCATCGCTACCATCCCAGTTGATGGCATTTGCTATCAAAGTAATGGTGCCATCGCTGTGATCAAGTACTGCTAAATCGGTTGTCAACATAAAAGCTAATTCCGGAATCTGTAAATCATCGATTGCCAAGTTCGGTAACTTCTCTAATCGACGCACACTGTCGTAACCGAGATAACCAACTAAGCCACCAGTTAGTGGTGGAAGGCCTGCGATCTTTGGAGACTTCAAATGATTTGCACTCATTCGCAAAGCTGCCAGCGGATCAATTCCTGTTGGTGCACCTGCTGGCGGTTTTCCTAGCCAAGTTGCTAAACCATTTTCGGCAGTTAACGTTGCTTCGCAGTTAACTCCAATAAAAGAATAACGAGACCACGCTCCGCCGTGTTCAGCAGATTCCAAAAGAAAAGTTGCTGGTCTATTTGCGGCTAGTTTTCGATATACCGCGAGTGGAGTTTCGCCGTCTGCCAATAATTTTCGCGAGACTGGCACCACGTTATGGGTACGGGCAAACTCGCGGAATTCGGTTAATTGCATCGGCTTACTCGCCCAGCAATTCATTATGGAAACAAGTGCGTTCGCCAGTGTGACAAGCACCGCCAACCTGATTTACCCTCAACAAAATTGCATCGCTATCGCAATCTAACGAAACCGAAACTACTTCTTGAGTATGTCCAGAAGTTGCTCCTTTAACCCAGAGTTCATTGCGAGAGCGAGACCAATAAGTTGCCGATTTTGTTGTCAAGGTTTCGTTCAAGGCGGCGCTATTCATATATGCCAGCATCAGTACTTCACCGCTTGTGGCATCTTGGGCAATTGCTGGAATCAGAGAAGTTGGATCACTAAGGCGCGCAGCTAAATCGGCCGGAAACTCAATCGCGCTCATTAGGCAATTCTGCCCTACGTTAGAGCGCTGGTGCGAACCGAATAGCCCTGCTGGCCCAAATACCGTTTAACATCGCCGATGCGATGAATGCCGAAGTGGAAAACGCTGGCAGCCAATAACGCATCTGCGCCAGCATCAAGAGCGGCCGCAAAATCTGACAGAGCTCCTGCCCCACCGCTAGCAATAAGTGGCACATTGGCGACTTGGCGAACAGCCTTGATCATGCCTATGTCATAACCAGCTCGTGTGCCATCGGCATCCATTGAGTTCAAAAGTATTTCGCCAACGCCAAGTGCGCAAGCCTTTTCAACCCAAGCGAGTGCATCTAATCCGGCGCTTTCGCGACCACCATGAGTTGTTACTTCAAATCCTGAAGGCGTGTTAGCCCTCCGGGCATCAACCGAGAGAACTAAAACTTGTGATCCAAATCGATCAACAATTTCGGAAATTAATTCTGGCCGCGCGATCGCCGCGGTATTAATTGAAATTTTATCAGCACCTGCCCGCAATAAATTATTTACATCGCTAACACTTCGAATACCGCCACCTACCGTTAACGGGATAAACACTTGTTCGGCAGTGCGTGCCACAACATCGAGAGTCGTCGCCCTATTCATATTGCTAGCTGAAATATCTAGAAATGTTAACTCGTCGACACCTTCTAAGTTGTAGACCTTTGCCATCTCGACGGGATCGCCGGCGTCGACTAAATCTGTGAAGTTAACGCCTTTGACTACTCGGCCATCAGTAACGTCGAGACAAGCAATAACTCGGCTAGCAAGAGTCATTTAATTTTGCTCGCCATTTGCAATTGCTAAGGCTTGCTGCAAAGTAAATGCGCCTGCATAGAGGGCTTTGCCAACAATTGAACCTTCAACGCCTAATTCAACTAGCGCGGCGATCGCTGCGATATCTGCCAGCGATGAAACTCCACCACTAGCAACAACTGGTGCGCTGGTCGCAGCACAAACTGATTTCAATAGTTCCAAATTCGGCCCAGTTAACGTGCCATCTTTTGCAACATCGGTAACGATATAACGCGAACAGCCATTGCGATCGAGTCGCTCAAGGGTTTCAAAAAGTTCGCCGCCTTCTTTAGTCCAGCCTCGAGCAGCTAAGGTCGTTCCTCGCACATCAAGACCAACTGCAATGCGATCACCATGTTGAGCAATAACTTTGGCGGCCCATTCGGGATCTTCTAATGCCGCAGTTCCTAAATTAACTCTGGTGCAACCGGTTGCTAGCGCTCGCTTCAAAGATTCGTCATCGCGAATTCCGCCCGACAGTTCAACTTTAATATCTAGGGCTAAAACAACTTCGGCTAATAAAGTTGCATTACTGCCGCGCCCGAATGCGGCGTCTAAATCAACTAAGTGCAACCATTCGGCACCGGCTGCTTGGAACTCGAGCGCGACTTCAAGCGGGGCGCCATAAATACTTTCTTTATCGAGTTCACCTTGCACTAATCGGACTGCGCGGCCATCTTTGACATCGACTGCAGGAAGTAGTTCTAATTTTTTCACAGACTTTTACTCCAGTTCGCAATTAATTTGAGGCCGGCTGCACCAGATTTCTCGGGGTGAAACTGGGTGGCAGTTAATGCGCCATCTTCTACTGCCGCCAAGAAAGGTTCACCGTATTCAGACCAAGCTTGATATTGCCCAACTGGCGCAGAAGCGGCATATGAATGCACAAAATAGAAACTTTCGCTCTCTACGCCGGCAAAAATAGTTGATCCGGGAGTAGTAGAAACGCTATTCCATCCCATGTGCGGCAAAATCGGCGCATTTAATTTCTTAACCATGCCTGGCCAAATTCCAACTCCTTGATGTGCACCATTTTCGGCATGCTCTAGACCACTTTCAAAAAGTATTTGCATACCGATACAGATTCCCAAAGTAGGTCTACCTAGTGCGATTCGCTCTCTGGCAATTTCGTCGCCAGCAACACTTTTAAGTCCGGACATACATGCTGCGAATGCGCCAACACCTGGAATAACTAATCCGGTTGCTTCTAGCGCAACTTTGCGATCTGCAGTTACAACAACTGCTTGACCAGAAGTCGCAAACGCTCGTTCTGCCGAACGTAAATTGCCGGAGCCGTAATCAAGAATTGCAATCAATGATGGCCTACAACGAACCCTTAGTTGATGGGATGCCAGCTACTCGCCCATCAAGTGAAACTGCATCACGCAAAGCGCGCGCAACAGCTTTAAATTGAGCTTCAAAAACGTGATGAGCATTGCGACCCTCTAACACACGGATATGTAAAGCAATGTGCGCTTCGGCAACGATTGATTCCCAGATATGTTTTCCGAGAGTGGTGTCAAAAGTTCCGATTAATTCAACAATCTCTGGTTGGCGATGAACTAAATATGGTCGACCCGAAAGATCAACGGCGGCTTGTACTAAAACTTCATCAAGTGGAACCATCGCATCGCCAAATCGACGAATGCCAGCTTTATCGCCAAGTGCCTCGCGCAGCGCTTGGCCAAAGGCTAAGGAGGTATCTTCGACCGTATGATGCGAATCAACATCAACATCACCAGTTGTTTTAACAGTCAAATTAAAGCCGGAGTGCTTTCCGAGTTGAGAGAGCATGTGATCAAAGAATGGAACTCCAGTGTCAACACTGATTGAACCGTCACCATCTAAATTTAATTCGACCAGTACTTGTGACTCTTTGGTCTTTCGTTCGATTCGGGCTGTTCTCATCTAATTAGCTCCCTCTCTTAGAACTTCGGCGAGCGCCGACAGAAATGCTTGATTTTCGGCGGCGGTGCCGATGGTGACGCGAAGTTGACCCAATAATCCCACATCTCTAATTAAGATTCCGCGATCTAGTAACTGTTGCCAGATCACATTGGCAGGTTGCTTGAAGCCAGAAAATAGTAAGAAGTTGGCTGCACTAGGCGTAACTGAAAGACCTAATTGCGCTAATCCATTTTGAACTACTTCGCGTTGAGCAATCAAAGTATCGACGCCGGCCAGTAATTCATCGGCGAATGACAGAGCAACCTCGGCCACTGCTTGAGTAATTGCGCTCAAGTGATATGGCAAACGAACAAGTTGTAATGCATTGATTACCGCAGGGTCTGCTACTAAGTAACCCAAGCGGGCACCTGCGAAAGCGAATGCTTTACTCATGGTGCGAATCACGATCAGATTTGGATATTTCGAAATCAAAGTTGCCGCTGAAGGCTCTGCAGAGAATTCAGCGTATGCCTCGTCAACCACCAACAAGCCGCCAACCTCAGCAGTTGCTTTTGCTAATTCAGCTATTTCGTTGATGTTTACAACTGACCCGGTTGGATTATTCGGGGTCGTAATAAAAGTCAGGGTTGGGGCCGAATTTTTAATTTCCAAAATAGCTAACTCAGAATCGAGTGAAAAGTCTGCTCGTCGCTTTCCGTCTACCCAGTTGACCCCAGTCACTTTCGCGATCAATGGATGCATGGAATACGAAGGTGTGAAACCTAGCGCGCTCTCGCGACCAAACGCGAGAAAAATTGACTGGATAATTTCATTGCTGCCGTTTGCGGCCCAAAGATTCGAAACTTCGAAATTCAATTTAGTTTGCTGGTTTATATATTTTGCTAGCCCAGCGCGAAGCGCAACGGCATCGCGATCTGGATAACGGTTTAAGGTTGCGCTGACTTCACCAACTCGTTTCGCAATTGCAGAAACAAGTGCAGGCGAAGGTGCAAAAGGGTTTTCATTAGTGTTTAACTGAGCGCTGGCAGCAACTTGTGGTGCCCCATACGGGGACATCGGCTTTAACAGTTCGCGCAGGGGCAACCAGTTGGGCCAATTGTTTGAAGTAATCATAATTTTTCGAACCGAGCAGTTATTGCTTCACCATGTGCGGGTAAATCTTCTGAGTTAGCTAAAGTTATAACTGTTGGTGCAATATCAATGAATGCGGCTTGATCGTATGAAATAAAGTGCAAGCCACGCAGGAAAGTTTGTACTGAAAGCCCACTTGAGTGGCAAGCGCAGCCACCGGTAGGTAAAACGTGATTTGAACCCGCTGAATAATCACCCAATGAAACTGGGGCGAAGCGACCAATAAATACTGCACCCGCATTGCGAATTTGTGCCGCATCGGATGTTGCATTCTTAGTTTGAATTTCTAAATGTTCGGCGGCATAAGCATTTACTACGTCGAGACCCTGGCTCACTGAATCGACTAGAACAATGGCCGATTGAATTCCGGAAAGCGCAGTTGCAATTCGGTCACTGTGCTTTGTTGCAGCAACTCTAACTTTCAACTCAGCCGCAACTGAATTCGCCAACTCTGGTGAAGTTGTAACAAGAACCGCAGCTGCGATTGGGTCGTGTTCTGCTTGGCTGATTAAATCTGCGGCCACATCACTTGCCAAAGCAGTTTCATCGGCCAAGATTGCAATTTCAGTTGGGCCAGCTTCTGAGTCAATTCCAATAACGCCACGCAGCGCGCGCTTTGCTGCTGCCACATAAATGTTTCCGGGACCGGTGACTAAATCGCACTTCTCGCAGAAACCATCAATTCCATAAGCAAAAAGTGCAACTGCTTGCGCTCCCCCGACTGCATAAACCTCAGTGATCCCGAGAAGTGTACAAGTTGCCAAAATCGTTGGGTGCGGTAATCCGTCAAATTCACTTTGCGGAGGCGAAGCAACTGCGATGCTAGCTACGTTAGCAATTTGCGCCGGAACCACATTCATCATGACACTACTTGGATAAACTGCTCTTCCACCTGGAACATATAGTCCAACGCGATCAACTGGAATCCACTTTTCGGTAACGGTGCCACCGGCTACAACTTGCACCGTTTTTTCTGCGCGAACTTGATCTTGATGAACTTTGCGAACTCGGGATATTGATAGTTCGAGCGCTGCTCGGATATCTGGATCCAGCTCGGCAAGGGCTTTAGTTAAAGCGGCTTGTGGCACTCTAATTTCATTGGGACGAACGCCATCGAATTCTTGAGCTAGTTCGCGAAGTGTTTCCTCTGAACCATTTTTTACTCGATGCAGAATTGGGGCAATCGCTGCCATCGCAGTTTCGACATCTAAACGAGCGCGCGGAATCTCACGGTTAATTTCCGCTTTACTTAAAGTGCGACCGCGCAGATCGAGGGTTCGAATCACGGCCCTATTCTACTTGTAAGAGCTATACGCTCTGCAGACAATTAGGGCCGAGAATTGCTTTGAGATCCGCGCTCAAACTTGGTGACGATGTCACCTTAAATTCCAGCTTCATAACGGTGTTACCGGTCGGTTCTTCTAATTGCAGGTGAACTTCACGTTTACCCGGATGAGTGCGCAAAATCTCTTTCAAGCGATCAACAATCGGTGGGGTGCATTGTGCGATTGGCATCGAGATGACCAGTGGGCCGGCAGGACCTTGCGAAATATCAGGAAAAATAACTTCTAGCGCCGTGAAGCGTAATTGGTCTTCGCGACGATCTACTCTGCCTCGAATTAAGGCAACTCGATCAGTAGTCAACGTCAACGCATATTGATTGTAAGTATTTGAGAAGAACAAAACTTCGAGTGCACCTTCGAGATCTTCGATGTTTACAACTGCCCAATTAGAACCAGTTTTTGTAATTTTACGCGTGATGCCAGTGATTAAACCGCCGATGGTGACGATCTGTTCGTGATCCCCACCTTCATCAATTAATTCGGAAATTGATTTTGAAACGCTAGCCCGCAAAATATGTTCGACGCCTAGCAGTGGATGATCGGAGACATAAAGTCCCAGCATTTCGCGTTCGTAACTTAAGAGCAGCGCTTTATCCCATTCGCCTTTTGGCACATCAACTTCCATGGTAACCACGGAAGTCGTACTGTCTCCGCCAAATAAATCGAACTGCCCAATTGCTTCGGCGCGCTTACTTTCAATGACTGAGTCGATCGCTTCTAAGTGAATGCTCATGAGACCTTTACGGGTATCACCTAATGAATCGAATGCACCTGCTTTAATTAATGATTCGATAGTTTTCTTATTGCAAACTTGGGCGTCAACTTTTGCTAGGAAATCACCGAACGAGGTGAATCTACCTTTAGCTTCGCGTGCAGCCTTTATTGAAGCAACTACGCCTTCGCCAACATTTCGAATAGCTGCTAAACCGAATCTAATGTCTGTGCCACGTGGGGTGTACTCGGCATCAGATTCATTTACATCAGGTGGCAATACTTTGATTCCCATGCGTCGGCATTCGGAAAGATAAAGTGCAGATTTATCTTTATCGTCACGAACACTTGTTAGAAGCGCTGCCATATATTCGGCTGGGTAATTAGCTTTCAAATACCCAGTCCAATAGGAAACCATTCCGTACCCAGCACTATGCGCTCGGTTGAACGCGTAATCCGAGAATGGAATTAGCACGTCCCAAAGGCGCTTTATCGCAGCGGGTGAAAAACCATTTTCGCGCATGCCACTTTCAAAGTGCACATATTCTTTATCCAGAACGTCACGATTCTTTTTACCCATTGCTTTACGTAATAGATCTGCGCGACCGAGTGAGAAACCCGCAACTTTCTGAGCAATGGCCATTACTTGTTCTTGATAAACAATTAGCCCGTAAGTATCGCCCAAAATTTCTTCAAGCGGTTTTTCTAGTTCGGGATGAATTGGTTCGACCGGCTTACGTTTGTTCTTACGATCGGCATAGTTATTATGCGCATTTTCTCCCATTGGGCCTGGGCGGTATAAAGCGATAACTGCCGAAATATCTGCGAATGAATCAGGTACTAAGCTCTTCAAAAGTGCTCGCATTGGCCCGCCATCGAGTTGGAATACGCCGAGCGTGTCACCACGTGCCAGAAGTTCGTAAGTTTTCTTATCATCGAGTTTCAAGGTTTCCAGAACTACGTCTTCACCTCGGTTAGCTTTGATGTTAAGCAAGCAGTCATCAAGAACCGACAGATTTCGCAGACCCAAGAAGTCCATCTTTAGAAGCCCAGTTGCCTCACACGCACCCATATCGAATTGCGTAATGATGGCGCCGTCAGCTTCGCGACGGTGAATTGGAATTACATCAAGCAAAGGTTGTGCCGACAGAATTACACCCGCAGCGTGCACGCTCCATTGCCGCTTTAGACCTTCGAGGCCGCGAGCAGTATCAACTACAACTTTGCTATCTGGATCTGACTCATAAAGTTGGCGGAATTCATTTGCTTCGCCATAGCGATCATCTTGCGGATTAAAAACTCCGCCCAACGATATGTCCTTGCCCATGACGGCTGGTGGAAGTGCTTTAGTTAAACGTTCGCCAATTGCATAGGGGTAGCCAAGCACCCGAGTTGAATCTTTAATTGCTTGTTTCGACTTAATGGTGCCGTAAGTAATGATTTGAGCTACGCGATCTTCACCATACTTTGTAGTTGCATACTGAATCATTTCGGACCGACGTCGTTCATCGAAATCTAGATCGATATCAGGCATCGAAATACGTTCCGGATTCAAGAAACGCTCAAACAAGAGACCATGTTCGATTGGATCTAATCCAGTAATTCCAAGGGCATAAGCAACTAAAGATCCAGCAGCTGAGCCACGACCAGGACCAACTCGGATGCCTTCGCGTTGCGCATGTGAAACTAAGTCTGCAACAACAAGGAAGTAACCTGGAAAACCCATTTTATTCATTACTTCTAATTCATAATTTAACCGCTCGGTATATGCCGCCGGGACCTCGCCATTTAATCTACGGGAAAGTCCGGCTTGAGACTCTTTAATCAACCACGTGACTTCAGTTTCTCCGGCAGGCACTGGAAACACAGGCATTAAATTTTCGTTCTCGCGTAATTTCACATCACAACGAGTGGCAATAAGTAAAGTGTTATCGCAAGCTTCTGGTAATTCCTTGAATAGCTCACGCATTTCAGCTGGAGTTTTTAAGTAGAACTGATCGTTATCAAACTTGAAGCGCTTTGGGTCTGCTAAAGTTGAACCAGATTGAACACAGAGCAAAGCTTCGTGAGATTTTGAATCAGCTTGCGCGGTGTAGTGCAAATCATTAGTTGCGAGCAACGGAAGTTTGAGCTCTTTGCCCAGTTTTAATAAATCGGCTTTTACCCGAGTTTCAATTTCAATTCCGTGATCCATTAACTCTAAATAGAAGTTGTTGGCGCCGAAAATGTCACGATAATCGCTGGCAGCTCTAAGGGCTTCTTTATAGGCACCCATACGTAACCGAGTTTGAATTTCGCCACCAGGGCAACCTGTTGTGGCAATGATGCCATCGGCATATTTGGAGAGAAGTTCGCGATCCATGCGAGGCTTGTAGTAAAAACCTTCAAGCGATGCCAGCGAGGAAAGTCGGAATAGATTTGCTAGCCCTTGATTGTTTTCGGCTAACAAAGTCATGTGCGTATAAGCACCACCGCCGGAAACATCGTCATCTCCGCCGTCAGCCCATTTAACTCGAGTTTTGTTAAAGCGTGATTCGGGAGCTACATAAGCCTCGATACCAATAATTGGTTTTACGCCAGCTTTAGTTGCTTGTTTGTAAAATTCAAAAGCACCGAAAACATTTCCATGATCGGTCATTGCGATTGCTGGCATTTCCTGACGAGCTGCATCTTGAACTAATTCGCCAACACGTGCCGCACCATCGAGCATTGAATACTCGGTATGCACGTGTAAGTGGACGAATGAGTCAGACATTTATTTACGAATCTACTTTCAAAAGATTATTACGGAAGGACCGCATCACTTAGTAGCGCTAATGACGCTTGCAGGTCGCTTGGATATGGCGCCTTGAAGGACATTGGAACCCCAGTTATCGGGTGGGCAAATCGTAGTTCTAACGCATGAAGCCATGGTCTCGCCATGCCTAAGCTTTTCGCTAATACTGGATCTGCTCCGTAAGTTGTGTCACCAACCAGTGGGTGATGAAGCGCAGAGAAGTGAACCCGAATTTGGTGTGTGCGCCCAGTCTCAAGTTCTACTTGAACTAATGACACTGACCGATAATATTCAATAACTTCGTAATGCGTGATGCTGGTTTTACCGTTGGCAACAACGGCAAATCGGTGATCTTCTTTTGGGTGTCGGTCAATGGGCGCATCGATCGTGCCACTCGACGGATCAATATGTCCTTGAATAAGAGCATGATAAATCTTTTCGACGGTGCGATCACGAAACGCATCTTTAAGTACGTGATACGCCTGATCGGATTTTGCGACCACCATTAATCCTGAAGTTCCGACATCGAGTCGATGAACGATGCCAGCACGTTCAGCTGGACCAGTTGTCGTAATTGTGTAACCCGCGGCAGTCAAAGCACCAACCACAGTTGGACCATTCCAACCAGGACTTGGGTGTGCGGCGCATCCGACTGGTTTGTCGATAACCACGATTGCATCATCATCGTAAACAACAGTCAGGCCTTCGATTGGCGTCAATGGAATCGGGTCTGGATTCAATGGCGCCGGCAGCAATACTTCAATTACTTGACCCGCTTCGACGCGTTCAGATTTTAAGAGTGCGCGCCCATCGGTTGTAATATCACCATCTTCCAGTAAGCGAACAACAGCTGTTCGCGATAACCCCAAAACTCTGGTTAAGGCGCTATCGATTCGCTCGCCCGCCACACCCTCCGGCACAGCTAATGTGCGCAGTTCGCGATCGCTTCTATTTTGTGACATCCACTGGCCCAACATTTCTGATTGACAAAATTATTGCTAGAAACGCAGCAACTACGATCGCGCTGTCGGCCAAATTAAAAACCGGCCAATGTGTTAGCTCCAACCAATCAATAACTTCACCTTTAGGAAAACCGGGGCTACGTAATAACCGATCGGTTAAATTGCCAAGAACTCCCCCAAGCACTAATCCCAAAGCTATTGCCCAACCTGCTGAAGTGATCTTTGAACTGAAATAAATAATTGCGACTACTGCAGCAATTGAAATTACCGTGAAGATTATGGTTGCCCCAGTCGCAAAACTAAAAGCAGCTCCTGAATTTTTCACTAAGGTCAATTGAAAAAATGACCCGATGACTCGAACTGGTTTACTTGCGGAAAGTTGGTTGAGCGCCCAAATTTTGGTAGCTAAGTCCAGCCCCCATGTCAGTGCCGCGACGAAATAGAGGCGGCGCACGTTAGCGCCGTTCTTCCTTAGCTTTGCAGATCATGCAGAGCGTTGCGCGTGGAAACACTTGTAAACGTGCCTTGCCAATTGTGTTTCCACATTCTTCGCAAAGCCCGTAAGTTTTAGTATCGATTCGCTCTAGAGCGCGTTCGGTTTGCAAAACCATGTCACGTGCATTGATGACGAGTGACATTTCATGTTCGCGCTCGAAAGTTTTTGTGCCAGCATCGGCTTGATCATCGCCGGCGCCTTCTGATGAAGAATGAATTAAATCATCCATTTCAACTTCAACTTTGGCTAATTCATCTTTCAATCGCGCTAATTCTTTGGAAATCTCATTGCGAATCGCTTTAAGTTCGGCAGCAGTCCAAGCGCCTTCATTTTCAGCAGCAACCAAAGGTGATGGAGCGGCTTTAAGTGGCTTGAGCGGTGCAATTTTTTTACCACTCTTATTGGGACGAGGTGGTGGTGGCATTACTAAACGTCGCTCTTCAACAACAACTTCAACGGGAGCAATAACAACCGTGTTTACACTAACGGTTTGCGATTTTTCATCAACGCTAATGGTGGTTTTTGATCCAGCTTTCGCGGGAAACGGCTTGCCAATTGTTTTTGCAGAGGCGGGCTTTGTCGGAGCTGGGCGCGCAACGCTCTTCTTTGCCGGAGCAGCTTTTTTGGCAACTGCCTTCTTGGCTGGAGCTGCCTTCTTCGCTACTGCTTTCTTCGCTGGGGCTGCCTTTTTAACTACTGCCTTTTTGGCAGGGGCAGCTTTTTTCGCTACGGCTTTCTTAGCGGCGGGTTTTGCAGTTTTTTTGGTAGGCACGCCGCGCACCTTATGCTGAATATGCGCCAAACGCCACTCACGCCACCGACTCAATCGCAAATTTTGGTTACTAGCCTTTGCGTGGAATAGAATTCCCACAGGTTCAAAGCGCATTGACGAGGCCATCACCTTCGAGCGTTCCAGAAGAGTCGGCAGCTGCCGCGGTAGAACTGGAAATTGAGCGCTAGTAAATAAGTGATCTATCGGGCACGCCAAAGTTAATTCGGTGGGCCGATAGATAAGGCGGGTGGTACCGCGGTAATCGCTAATCAGCGAATCCCGTCCCTCCATTTTCGAAAGTTATGAAGATGGAGAAGTAAATGACATTTCGCGCAATCCCAGCAGCTATTGATCTGCCTGCCATGGAGCGTTCCATCCTGACTTTCTGGAAAGAAAATTCGGTATTTGAAGAGTCCGTAAGTAATCGCGATGGTGCTGATACCTGGACTTTCTACGAAGGCCCACCAACTGCCAATGGTCTACCTGGTACACACCACATTGAAGCGCGAGTTTTTAAAGATGTTTTCCCACGTTTTCATACGATGAAGGGCAAACAAGTAATTCGCAATGCTGGTTGGGATTGCCATGGCTTGCCAGTTGAAATTGCAGTAGAAAAAGAACTTGGATTTTCCGGCAAAGGCGATATCGAAAAATTTGGAATTGCGGCTTTCAATGACAAATGTCGCGAGTCAGTGCAACGTCACGTTGGTGCATTTACTGACATGACTAATCGCATGGGCTTCTGGGTAGATTTCGAAGAAGCTTATTGGACTATGTCACCGCAATATGTGGAAAGTGTTTGGTGGAGCCTAAAAGAAATTTGGCAAAAAGGTTTACTGGTACAAGATCATCGCGTTGCACCATATTGCCCACGCTGCGGAACTGGACTATCTGATCACGAGTTAGCCCAAGGCTACGAAACGGTTACAGATCCTTCGGTGTTTGTGCGTTTTCCAATAACTAACGGCCCGCTTAAAGAATTGAACGCAGCGCTATTAGTTTGGACAACGACTCCTTGGACCCTAGTTTCAAATACTGCGATTGCCGTAAATCCTGAAGTTACTTACGTCGTTGCTAAAGTAACGACGGTTCAAGATGAGATTGAAAGTAGTGAAGTCCTAGTTATTGCTGAAAATTTAGTATCAGTACTTAAAGGTGAGATCGAGATTCTGCATACCATGCCTGGCAGCGCTCTTGAACACACTAAATACCAACGCCCTTTTGATTTTGTTGAGATTCCAGATTCACACTTCGTAGTTCTAGCTACTTACGTAACGACCGAGGATGGCACCGGCCTGGTTCATCAATCCCCTGCTTTTGGTGCAGATGACTTGGCGGTTTGTCGTTCTTACGGCTTACCAGTAGTAAATCCAATTACTCCAGATGGAAAATTCTTAGCTGACGTGAAATTAGTGGGTGGCCTCTTCTTTAAGGATGCCGATAAGCCATTAGTAAAAGAACTGAAATCTTTAGGCGTTCTATATAAGCATTTGCAATACGAGCACTCTTACCCTCATTGCTGGCGTTGCCACACTGCATTGATTTATTACGCACAACCATCTTGGTATATCCGCACCACTTCGATTAAAGACGCTTTGATCCGAGAGAATGAAAAGACTGACTGGCACCCAGAAACTATTAAGACTGGACGATATGGAGATTGGCTAAATAACAATATCGACTGGGCACTTAGCCGTAATCGTTATTGGGGAACTCCGCTGCCAATTTGGCGATGTGAAAATAAGCATGAGATTTGCGTCGGTTCGCTCGCTGAACTTGGCGCCCTCGCTGGCCAAGAACTTTCAAACCTCGATCCACATCGTCCGTTCGTTGATGACGTAACTTTTAATTGTGCCGAGTGTTCATCGCAAATGAACCGAACTCCTGAAGTAATCGACTGCTGGTACGACTCAGGCGCAATGCCGTTTGCGCAATTTGGCTATCCGCATAAAGAAGGGTCGGTTGAACGATTTAAAGCTGCCTACCCTGCAGATTTTATTTGCGAAGCTATTGATCAAACCCGCGGCTGGTTCTATACCTTGATGACGATCGGAACTTTAGTTTTCGATGAATCTTCATACAAAACTGTTCTATGTCTAGGTCATATCTTGGATAAAGATGGCCGCAAAATGAGCAAGCACTTAGGAAATGTGCTCGAACCAATGGCGCTTATGGAACAACACGGTGCCGATGCAATTCGTTGGTACATGCTGGCTGCTGGTTCACCTTGGTCGGCGCGACGAGTAGGTCACGAAGCGATTACCGAAGTTATTCGTAAGACACTTCTTACTTATTGGAATACTGTTTCTTTTCACGCGCTCTACGCCCAAGCCGCTAACTTCGATTTAACCCAGGCCCCAGCTATGGCAGCTCGCCCACTTATGGATCGTTGGATAAATAGTGAACTGCAATCCTTAATCATTGAAGTTGATGAAGCTCTTAGCGATTTCGACTCGCAGCGTGCAGGTAAAGCGCTAGCTGCTTTCATTGACGACCTTTCTAACTGGTACGTCCGTCGCTCGCGCCGCCGCTTCTGGGATGGCGATGTAGCCGCAATGGCCACCCTTCATGAATCACTTGTCGTGCTAACTCAATTGATGTCACCAATGGTTCCATTCATTACTGAAGAAGTTTGGCAAGTACTAGTTCGCCCAGTTAATAATGCCGCTGCGACCTCGGTTCATTTAACTGATTTTCCGAAAGCAGATCATTCGCAAATTGATGCAACTTTGTCTGCGCAAGTGGCGTTAACAAAACGCATTGTTGAACTTGGTCGCGCTGCCCGCGCTGAGAGCGGCGTGAAGATCCGTCAACCACTTCAGCGTGCATTGATTTCAGCTAAAGGTTGGGCGGTACTTCCTGATGCGATGAAAGAACAAATCGCTGAAGAATTAAACGTGATCGATCTTGAAGATATTGCAAATGCCGATGGCGAGCTTGTCGACATCTCGATTAAGGCAAACTTCCGGTCTTTGGGCACAAAATTTGGTGGCGCAGTGCAGGAAATCGCTAAGGCAATTTCTGCACAAAACCCGGCTGAACTAGTGGCAAATTTGCGTACGAATAGTTCAACAAAAGTTGGCGACTGGGAAATTGCCCTTGATGACTTAGTTATAACCGAAACTCCAAAAAGTGGCTGGAATGTCGCAAGTCATGATGGCGAAAGTGTTGCGCTAGACCTCGCGTTGAACCCAGCTCTAATTAGCGCGGGCTTAGTTCGTGAAGTTATTCGCTTTATTCAAGATGCCCGTAAAACAAGTGGATTCGATATCTCTGATCGAATTACCGTTACTTATAACGCTGGCAGCGAGGTTCTATCGGCCATTGCTGGCGACATAGCACATATTCAAAATGAAGTGCTTGCTATTCACATGCAACCAAATAACGAGTTAATTTTAGGTGATAACGAACTCGGTTTGGTGGTTACTTTAGTAAAGCAGAGTTAATTAGAACTAATTAAAAACTGCGAAGCAGCGGGGCAACTCGCGAAATCACAATAAAGAGAATTAGCATTGACAGATCAATGCTAATTCCACCGATTCGAAGTGGTTTTACGAAACGGCGAACAAAACGAAGCGGTTTGTCTGTGACTGCATATACAAAATCGGCAGCGATCAAGATGATTCCGCGTGGACGCCAGGAAACTGCGGCCATACGCACATAATCGAGAATTAAGCGCAAAAATAGACAGAGCAGAAAAAGCTGGAGTAAATCGGCGAGCAATCCGCCAATGCTAAACATTTATTTAATCAGCTCTGGTTAAAAAATGATGCTTCAGCTGCTGCTTCCTTTGCGTCATTACTAACGCTCACGTTTTGTGGAGAAAGCAAGAATACTTTTGAGGTCACACGTTCAATACTTCCGTGTAAACCAAAAACTAAACCACTTGCGAAATCAACTAGACGCTTGCGTTCGGTTTCTTCCATTTCGCTTAAATTCATGATCACTGGATTGCCTTCGCGATATTGCTCGCCAATTGCCCGTGCTTCGCTATATGTGCGTGGGTGCAAAGTAACAATACGATCCATTGCTGAAAGCTCAGGTTGAACTGCAGCTGCTACTGGACGAGCTGCGACCACTGGGCGCGCAGGCGCTGCTGATGGGACTCGATGAGGGCGTACTGATACCGCTCCAGTGCTGATTGGTTCTTGCCCAACCGCAACTTGATCTAGCTCGGGATCATCTTTAAGACCTAAAAAGGTCGCCATCTTGTTGACTGAAAATGCCATGGGCACAAGGTTACTAGTGGGGTGATCTAGAACCGAGGATTGAACTGCCTATCCGAATATGTGTCGCACCGTATTGAATCGCTTTTTCGAAGTCCCCACTCATGCCCGCAGAAAGGAATTTAGAATTTGGGAAATTGCTCTGAAACACTTGATTTACATGGGCTAATTCAGCAAATGCAACATCCGGTTCAACGCCTAGCGGAGCTACCGCCATCAAGCCCATGAGGTTTAAGTTACTGCTTTGATTTACGGTCTCAGCTAGTTTGTCCAATTCTGCGGGTAGCGCTCCTCCGCGACCAGGCTGGCCATCTAAAGAGACTTGCAGAAAAACATCATGACTGCGCGAACTCTGCGCAAATTTAAGAATCTCTTTTTGACTTGAGATTGAGTGAATGACATCAGCCCATGTGGCAATTGACTTAATTTTGTTACTTTGAATTTGCCCCTGAAAATGCCAAGTTGCCTGAACGGCTGCTGCTTTCGGCGCTGCTTCTTGATCACGATTCTCACCAAAGTTTATTTCGCCTAGTTCAACGAGAATTTCTGCATCGGTGATTGGAAACGTCTTAGTTACTACGATCAAATTGATATCCGCCGGATTGCGACCAGCTGATTTAGCCGCAGTTGCGATTCGTTGTTTTACCTCGTTTAAATTCTGTTCTAGTTCGAGTTTGCGCGGATTCATAATTTAATTACTCCGGCCTGTCGGCCAGTAATTTTATGACGGCGGTAAGAGAAATAATCTGAATTCTCCAAGGTGCACGCATTGGTGAGTTCAACCTGCACATTTGCATTATTAAGAGCTATGGCAAGTCCACTAGGTAGATCAAGTGCCGGGTTACCTGATCTAGTTTGACTCTTGGTCTGCGGATGTAATGCGCTTACTTGATCTTGTAACTCTTGCGGAACTTCATAGCAACGTCCGCAAATGGCGGGGCCAATAAGTCCGGATATTTTGGTTGCGCCTAATTCGCGCATTTTGGCTACGGTTTTAAGGGCAATCGAATTCATTAAACCTGCTCTACCAACATGCACAGCGGCGACTAAGTTTTCAGAACGTAATAACAACGGAATGCAATCTGCCACCATCACGACCAACGCTAAATTTGAATTATCAGTAATAAGCGCATCGGCGATTGGTACTTCTTTGGGTAGATCAGTAAGGAAAACAACTTCGTCGCCGTGAACCTGTGACATAACTGCGAAATCTCCAACAGTTTCGTGCAACCTTTGGCGGTTACGTTCTACTGCAGCAATATCGTCTCCAACGTGTGAAGCTAAGTTCCAGGAAGCATAATCGCCATGGCTAAATCCGCCATGGCGATTAGTGAAGAAGTTTCCCATCTCTATTTCATGAAGTCAGGAACATCAATTTCGTCTTCAGAGACAAGTTCTTCAAACTTCACGCGTGGGCGCAGTGGCCGATCTTCGCCGAGATCAAGTGCCACTGAAATCGGATCATTCGCTGGAAGTGGGTCGGCGTTACCTGACAACGCGGCAGCATCAATTACTGGCACTGAAACTTTTTTCGGTTCACCACCTGAAAAACCTGCTGCAATCACGGTGATACGAACTTCGTCTCCTAATGCATCATCGATAGTGGTACCAAAAATAATGCGAGCCTCTGGATGAGCTGAAGACTGTACTAACTCGCAAGCCTCATTAATCTCGAAGAGACCAAGATCTGAACCGCCAGCAACTGAAAGTAATACACCCATGGCGCCATCGATTGATGCTTCAAGAAGTGGACTTGAAATCGCGAGTTCAGCCGCACGGCGCGCACGATCTTCTCCGCGAGCAGAACCTATTCCCATTAGCGCAGAGCCGGCGTCGGTCATCACAGTTTTTACATCCGCGAAGTCAAGATTGATCAAACCAGGTTGAGTAATAATTTCGGTAATTCCCTGAACACCAGAGAGCAGAACCTGATCTGCTGACTTAAATGCGTCAACTGCAGTGATACTGCGATCACTTATTGCAAGCAGTCGATCATTTGGAATAACAATTAGCGTGTCAACTTCGCTGCGCAGTTCGGCAATTCCAATTTCTGCCTGTGACTGGCGAATCTTTCCTTCAAAACTAAAAGGTCGTGTAACCACACCAATTGTTAGCGCGCCTAAATCACGAGCTATTTTTGCAACTACTGGTGCACCACCAGTTCCGGTTCCGCCGCCTTCTCCTGCAGTTACGAAGACCATATCTGCGCCGCGCAAAATTTCTTCAATTTCATCTGCGTGATCTAGTGCCGCTTCGCGACCTTTTTCTGGAGCAGCTCCAGCACCAAGACCCTTTGTTGATTTACGACCAATATCTAATTTCACATCGGCGTCACTCATTAATAAATGTTGTGCATCAGTATTGATTGCAATGAACTCGACACCTTTTAATCCGACATCGATCATTCGATTAATTGCATTAACTCCACCGCCACCAATTCCAACAACTTTGATGACTGCTAAATAGTTCTGTGGTGAAGCCACTTTTTATCCTCCTAAAGAACAATAAACCTCAAGTTGAGACTCACTGTTATGCCTGATATATAGGTGAAACTATTCTTTGATAGGCACGTAGGCAAAGACCGCCACGCGTTTTTTATTTATTTTTATTTAATGAATTTACAAAAGAAATTATTTAACAATTGGTGAATGTGGCTCTGATAAATCGATCATTTTTATTTTTGCATTCTCTGGAAGAGCTAGCAAAGCCTTATAAACCTTTAGTTTTAAATCAATTTCAGTTCCAATTCCCCAAATAATTTTTAGCGATCGCTCTCCTTCGCTTATATTAAAAAATATATTTTCAGGAGATGACGCCGTAAAGGCTGAAGTACGGGTTGAGAATTCAATCGGAAGTTTTCTGAATAAGTCACTTGCCGCCAAACCACTTTTAGCATCGCTAGCAAATACGGCTGGCAACTTCGACTTATATCCACCTGGAAGTTCAAAAGTCCTTCCGGTTTTATCAATTAACCGACCGTTAAATGTCGCGATCGGGATTCTTGGCTTAACTTCAATTGCTATTTTTCCGGAAACCCAATTACGTGAGATCTCCACGCTCTCCACCCAAGGCAAAGTTTTTATCCGTGTTGAAATCTTCCGACTTTCAATCCGAGCTAAACGGTCACCATTCTTCAACTTAGCCAAGTTTTCAATTGACTGCTGGCTAACTTTGGTTGGCGCTCCAGAGTATGAAATTGACTTAATAGTTAAAAGATTTGACCAGCCCAGTAAATATGCCAGACCTGCAATAGCTAAGATCGCAATTAATGCAAGTAGGCGATGTTTACGCAAAATCATTTAATTAGCTAAACCTTGAACAATTATCGGAGCCAACGAACTTACATCTCCGGCACCTAGAGTCATTACTACATCTCCCGGTTTGGCAGAACTGATGACCTCATCAACCGCAGTCATGAAATTAGGAATAAATCTTCCATTTTTCATCTGTTGAACGATTAACTCGGAACTAATTCCGGCCATTGGTTTCTCGCTGGCAGCATAAATCTCAAGCACAATTACTTCATCAGCTAGATCCAAAGTTCGAGCGAAGTCTTTTAAAAATGCTTTAGTGCGAGAGTAGCGATGCGGCTGGAATACCACTATTAATTTACCTTCACCGGCAAATCTCCGAGCTGCCGTTAGCGTTACTTCGATTTCAGTTGGGTGATGGCCGTAGTCATCGATTACCCGAATGCCATTTACGGTGCCCTTCAATTCAAATCGGCGCCCTGCACCTTTGAAAGTACCTAGCCCTTCGATTAAATCGTTAGGGGCTTGTTCTAGCACTATTCCCACTGTTAAAGCTGCCGCGGCATTTAGTAAGTTGTGTTGACCGGGAACGTTTAGTTCTAATTTTCCGAGCATTTTTCCATGCCAAATTGCCCGAGCACTAGAACCCAAGGGAAATAGGCTGATTTGGTCTAGTACTAAATCTGAATCAGGCGCAGTTCCGTAGGTAAAGGTGCGAGTACTTGTTATTTTCTCGCCAACTCTGCGGGCGCCTTTATCGTCATTGCAATAAACCAAAAATCCGTCGTTATCGATAGTTGCAACAAATTCGGTAAAAACTTCGAATACTGCTTTCTCGTCGGCAAAATAATCGACATGGTCATGCTCGATATTTGTAATCACTGCCCCATACGGATGGTATTCAACAAAAGAACCGTCGGATTCATCAGCTTCGGCGACAAAATATTCACCAGTTCCGCGATGAGCATTAGATCCAGAGGCAGTGATGGTGCCACCAATTGCGAATGACGGATCAACTCCGGTTGCTTGAAGTGCCACAGTCAGCATGGATGACGTTGTAGTTTTTCCATGTGTTCCTGCGATAGCAATACTTTTTGACTCAGACATTAAAAGCGCAAGTGCTGTTGCTCGAGTAATTAAGGGAATTCCTAATTCGGTAGTTCTTGTGCGCTCAGGATTCTTCTCGGAAATTGCAGTTGAGTAAACAACTAAATCGGAACCATCAATGTTTGAACTCTGGTGGCCAACTTCAACTACAGCACCAAGTGCTCTCAGGGCGATAACAACATTTGAATCTTTGGAGTCAGAACCAGAAACGTTGATGCCGTGAGAAAGTGCGATGCGAGCAAGCCCACTCATACCTGCTCCACCTATACCAATGAAGTGAACTCGCTTGCCTACTAACTCGGGCAACGAAAATGTTGGCTTCATTTACGCAATTCTGGCATGACGCTGCATTAACTCAACAATTTTTCGGGAAGCGTCGCGATCGCTTTCATTTCCTGCAATCAGTCCTTCCGATTTCGCCAGCGCCATATTTAGGTTGGCCTTAAGCCATTGCTCATTGAACTCGCTTTGTGGCAAAACAAGCGCTCTACCTTGTTCGACCAAGAAATCGGCATTTCTGGCTTGTTCACCATTTCCAACTGCCAGCGGTACAAAGATGGCGAATTTACCCAGTGCATTGATCTCGGCGCACGTTACTGCTCCGCTGCGAGCGATTATTACATCTGCCGCTAAATAGGCGGTTGCCATATCTTCGATATACGCCACCGGTTGATAGCCAGTTTTTTCCATCGGGAGTTGATTCTTACCGCCTACCGAATGAATGATTTCAAATTTGGTTAAAAGGTATTCAAGTGAATCTGTTATGACTGAATTGAGAGCCAACGAACCTTGCGAACCACCAATGATTAACAGTAAATGCTTATCAGTCTTAATTCCCAGGCGTTTTTTAGCGGCTTTTCGCGCGCCAGCCCAATCGTTTTTTGAAAGTTCAAGTGCATCACTAACTGAAGACTTGAGGGGCAGGCCAACTACTTGAGCTTCTTTGAATTTTCCACTTTTTACCGGCTTCCCTATTGCAAGTGCGCCCCCGAGTTTTGCGCCAAATTTATTAGCCCAACCTGGAATCGCATTCGCTTCATGAATTACAAATGGAACTCGGCAAATTGCAGCAGCTAAATAAATTTGTACCGAGACATAGCCACCAAATCCAATAACACATTGTGCGCCCGAAACAATCCGAACAGATTTAGATAGAGCTTGCCCAAATCTAAATGGTCCTAACAAACCAGTTATTGATAGCGAACGTGGCAAAGTAACTTTTGGAATTAAATTAAGCCGGTACCCCGAGTTAATGACAATTGAGTTTTCTAAGCCAGTAGATGTACCAACAAACTCAAACTCAGTATTTGGAAATTTCTTTCGCCAAGTATCAGCCACAGCTATCGCTGGCTCAATATGTCCCGCAGTGCCTGCACCAGCTAAAACTATTTTCATTAGGCAGATTGCTTTCTAAACTCTCGAATTCCGCGCGCAACTTCTGGATCACGAAGGGCGGCACCTAAGACGAATCCCAATGCCAAATAAGTTGCAATCAAAGAGGATCCGCCGTATGAAATTAGTGGCAAGGTAACACCAACTACCGGCACCAAACTAAGGGCAGAACCAATATTTAAGAAACATTGAATTGAAATCCAAACGCCGATTCCCGCACAGGTAAAGCGAACCATCGGGTCATTGGCACGCATTGCAATTTGGAAGATCGCAAAAATCAATCCAGTGAAAAGCGCTAATGTCGCTAACGTGCCTAGAAGACCTAGTTCTTCGCCGATTACCGAAAAAATAAAATCGGTATGAGCTTCAGCTAGATATCCCCACTTTTGTCGGCTGGCACCTAAGCCAACTCCCAACAAACCACCACTTGCTAGCCCCATCAAACTATGTGCTGGTTGCCAGCCGTAATTTTTGTAATCGCCTTTTGCGAATGGGTTAAAAACCACTAGGAATCGGGCAGCTCGATAAGGAGCGCTGAGAATCAAAGCACTTACGCCAGCCATGCCAACTGCGGAAACGGTTCCAAAGAGTCGTAGCGGGATGCCGGAAACAAAAAGTAAGCCAGCCATAGTTGCACCAATTACTGCTGCGGTACCTAAATCTTTTCCGGCAAGTACGAAGATCAAAACTCCGAGGTAGCCAGGTGCAATTAACTTTAAAACGTTTGTGCGAACTACGCCGGCATTCTCATACTTAGCCAACATTGTCGCAGCCCAGAGAATCATTAAAAACTTTGCAAACTCAGAAGGCTGAACTACAAATGGGCCGACACCAATCCAGTTTCTATTTCCATTTACGGCATGACCGACTCCTGGAATAAGAAGTACGGCAAGTAAGCCAAGTGATACTACGAGCGCTACTCTGCCAATTGCGCGCCACAAATTAAGTCTTAGCTTTGCGGCAACCCAACCAATTGGAAGCGCAGCAATTAAGAAAAGTAATTGACGCACAAACGTTCCGTAAGTATTTCCGTTTACTTTAGTTGAGTAAATTGTTGATGCCGAGAAAACCATTACTAGACCTAGAATGCTAAGCGCAGCAAGACAGATCGCGAAAAGTGCAAAAGTATTAAATGGTTTTAGGAGTTGACTGCGCTTAGCTGGCGTTGACATTTTTACCCACTATTTCTCGGACGGATTTAGAAAAGCGATCGCCCCGATCGCTATATGAATTGAATTGGTCCATCGAGGCACAAGCTGGTGCCAACAGAACTGCGTCACCACTTTTAGCCAGTTGTTGGGCTTCGCTGACTATTCGATCCATAAATTCATTTTCAGCCGATGCTCGATCGTGACCAGCTTTAGGATCGACTCGAACTATTGGGGTGGTTGGGAAATCTCGCTCAAGTTCGGCAGCAATTAATTCACGATCTTGGCCAATCAAAACCACGCCTTGCAAGCGCGGGCCAATGGCCGCAATAAGTCCATTCATTTCTGCCCCTTTTGCTAATCCCCCAGCAATCCAGACCACTTTAAGCTCGGACATCACGGATGCTTGGGCGGCATGCGGATTAGTTGCTTTCGAATCATCGATCCAACGAATTCCATTGTGCTCAAGAACTAATTCAATGCGATGGCGACCAGGACGAAATTCCTTGATTGCCGAGCGAATTACGTCGTGGCTAATACCAATTGCCCGAGCCAGTCCTGATGCTGCCAGCGAATTCGAAACTACATGCGGGGCTGTTGGTTGTACTTCAGTTAATTCGCAAATCATTTCAGCTTCCATCGGATCTGCGACGAAAGCTCTATCAATCAGAAGGTCTTCGACCAAACCAATCTCACCTGGCTTTGGAGTCTGCAAAGTGTAAAAAACTTTTCGGCCTTGCCAATGCGCACTTCCTTCTACCACCATCGAATCATCACCATTTAGGATCGCGGTAACTGATCGACTCAAAAGATCTAATTTGGCATTGGCATATTCACTCAAGGATCCATGCCAATCAATATGATCAGGTGCGATATTTAAAATTCCACTTGCTACAAACTCAGCCGACTCTGACCAGTGCAGTTGAAATGACGATAACTCTAGAATCAAATAATCATATTTTTCATCAGAAGTAACCGCTTCTATTACTGGTGTGCCGACATTGCCGCAAGCAAATGCCTTGAGTCCGGCTTCTTTAAAAATTGTTTCAGTTAATTCGACCGTTGAAGTTTTGCCATTTGTGCCAGTGATCGCTAACCACTTTTGATTTGGCACAGTTTGTTGCTTTAGATCCCAAGCAATGTCGATTTCATTTAGGAGAGCAACCTCGCGATTTCGTAATTTTGTAATAACTGGATGAGTTGGGCGCCACCCTGGCGAAATAACTGCGGCTGTCCAGTTAGTGCTTTCCAATTCACTACTCGAAACTCGCGGGAAACTAAATTCTGAATTTTCGCCTTCATCAAAGATTGAGACATTTGCGCCAAGTTCAGTTAGTACCTTCGCAACTGAACGGCCAGTCACTCCTCCACCGAGAACAACAATTTCGGCATGAGCAATAGCGATGCCGCAGATTGAAGTTATATTGGGAGTGATCGACATCTTTAGCGCTTAATGCTCAACCATTGAGCGTAGAAGAGAGCTAAACCAACGGCCACGCTGAGTCCAGCAATAATCCAAAATCTAAGCACGATAGTTACTTCTCCCCAACCCTTTAGCTCAAAGTGATGCTGTAGGGGTGCCATTCGAAAAATTCTTTTTCCGCCAGTTGCTTTGAAATAAAGCGTTTGAATAATTACGGACATCGTAATTATTACGAAAAGTCCACCGAGCGGAATTAAAAGAAGTTGAACTCTCAACGTACTTGCTAACCCCGCTAACGCGCCACCAAGGGCTAAGGATCCAGTATCACCCATAAATATTTTTGCAGGCGAAGCATTCCACCAGAGAAAACCTGTGCATGCGCCAGCCAGGGCCGCCGCTAAAACCGCTAAATCGAGCGGATCTCTAACTACGTAACACCCGATTGCGCCATCAGTTGCAATTCCGCAACTTTGACGAAACTCCCATACGCCGATCAAGATGAAAGCTAGAAATGTCATCACTGATGCGCCAGTTGCTAAGCCATCGAGTCCATCAGTTAAATTAACGCCGTTACTTGTTGCGGTGACCATTAGCGAAATCCAAATAACAACTAGAGCCGCACCTAAAACTATGCTGGTATCTCGTACTGCCGATAGATGAAGTGAGATCGGAGTAAGACCATCATTGTCTGCAAACTTAATTCCGAAATAACCGAAGGTTGCTGCAATAAGTACTTGGCCAAAAATTTTCTGTCGACCCTTTAAGCCAAGCGACTTCTTACGGGAAACCTTTAGCCAATCATCGAGGAAACCGACAAAACCTAAACCGGTGAATAGTGCGACAACTAGCAATCCAGAAGCTGTTGCTGAGGTTCGGGTAATGCCATGACTTAAGAAATAGCCAGAAATTGTCGCAAAAATAATTATTAGGCCACCCATAGTTGGGGTGCCTCGTTTAGTGTGATGCGAACTTGGGCCATCGTCACGAATTATTTGGCCATAACCACGTTTAGAGAGAAGACGAATAAGTGCTGGAGTGCCAAATAAAGCGAAAAAGAATGCCACTGCACCCGAAATAAGAATCTGTCTCATTTACTCGTCTTCCTTCTTTCCGGCGCCAGTTTGCCAGTTCGTCGCAACTTCTTGGGCAATTTCCTCAAAATGTTCAGCTCTAGATGCTTTTACAAGCAGCACATCGCCTGATTGCATTTCTTCTAAAAGCGAGACCACAGACTTTTTATCCGCAAATTCATGAATTTTTGTTTCACTATTACTTGGAATTTCTGCGCTGAATGCAGGCATTGAAACAGTCACCAGGTGATCAATAGCTAAATCACTGACGAGCTTTCCGATTTCGGCATGGTCGGCATTTTCAGAGCTGCCCAATTCGTGCATCTTTCCAAGAACCGCCCAAGCTGAGCCACCGCGCTCTTGTGCGAAAAGCGCCAGAGTTCTAAGTGCTGCTGCCATAGATTCTGGATTCGCGTTATAGCAATCATTAATCATTAAGCGATCATTCGCTTCGAATATTTCCATTCGCCATTTACTAGCAAGTTCGGCCATCGAGAGTGCTCCAGCAATCTGGTCAACGCTAAGTCCAAGCGCACTCGCTATGGCAGCTGCGGCAAGAGCGTTTGGAATTTGGTGCAGCCCAACTAAACGCATTCCTACTGCAGCACGGCCATTTTTAGTTACCAGGTCAAAGTGCGGACAACCTTCTCTGATCTCTACATCTGCGGCTCGCACGTTACAGTCACTGCGCTCGCCAAAAGTTAGAGTTGATACACCTTCGGAAACTTTCATGGCTGGGGTGTACTGATCATAAGTTCCCAGAATTGCAGTACCGCCTGTAGTTAACGATGAAATCAGTTCCGCTTTTGTTTGGGCGATTGCTTCCCGAGATCCAAATTCACCAAGATGGGCATTTCCAACTTTTAGCACAGCTCCGATTTGCGGCTTGGCAATTTCGCAGAGGGCAGATATATCGCCAATGTGTCGAGCACCCATTTCCACTATGCAGTATTGAGTTGTTTCAGTGCATTCCAAAATTGTTAGCGGTACGCCAAGTTCATTATTAAATGAACCCAATGGCGCAACTGTTTCACCAGCAGAAGCAAGAATGTAATTAAGCAGATCCTTTGTGGTGGTTTTGCCCTGAGAGCCAGTTATTCCAATGACCTTTAATTCGCTGAGTTGAATGCGCACAAACTTAGCTAAATCGCAAATCGCACGAATGACATCTGGCACAACAATGCAAGGCTCTTCGACAACTTTTGTTGTTAATGCTAATACCGAGCCATTATTGAATGCTTCATTGATATACGCGTGGCCATCAGCATTTTCGCCCACTAATGCCAGAAAAAGTGAACCGGGTACGGCTTGGCGAGAATCAAAAACTGGTGTCTGAGAAACAATAATATTTTCATCACCATGGAGGTGTCCATTTACAATTAGGGAAATTTCTCGTGCTGATAGTTTGATCATGCAATTGCCTCAATCGCTGCCGCGAGAACTATCCGGTCATCAAATTCATATTTCACGCCGGCAATTTCTTGCCCAGGCTCATGACCTTTGCCCAGAATTACAACTACGTCTCCTGCGCTTGCTAGGTTGACCGCAATTTCGATTGCGCGCTTTCGGTCAACTTCGATCGTACTTGTACTAGATAAAGTTAACCCATAAACCATCTCTTGCAAGATTATTGCTGGATCTTCATTCCGCGGATTATCGCTTGTGAAAATCGAAATATCTGAACCAGCAAGCAATGCTGCACCCATCAGCGGTCGCTTACTTTTATCGCGGTCACCGCCACAACCTAAAACTGCAATTACTTTTCCGGCAGTGGATTCACGTAGAGTTGCGAGAACTCGAGATACTGCATCAGGTGAATGTGCATAGTCAACTAACGCTATAAACGATTGACCAAGATCAACTTGCTCTAATCGGCCTTCAGCGCCAGTGAGGTTTGGAGTGATAGCTGCGATATCGATTGGATCAATTCCGCTGGCAACTGAGATCGCAATTGCCATAAGTAAATTGTCTAAATTAAAATCACCTACTAATTGTGTGTTGGTTTCGATCAAAATTCCGCCCGAACCTCTAATTGCGATTTCGGTAGATCGCGCACCTGACTCAATTCGCTCGTAGTACCAATCGGCAGATCTCTCAACTCGGGATAGGCGGACAGTTGGCAGTTCCTGAATTTCGGATAATTTTTTTCCCCAAGATGAATCAATATTTATATAGGAACATTCGGCATATTTATGCGTAAATAGTTCAGCTTTCGCAGCAAAATAAGAATCCATGTCGCCATGGAAATCTAAGTGATCTTGTGACAAATTCGTAAATGCTGCAATTTTAAAATTGGCGCCACTAATTCGATGTAAGGAAATTGCATGGCTTGAGACTTCCATGAATAGGTTTCGCATATGGCGCTCTCGCATTACAGCCGCTAAGGATTGCAACTCAGGAGCCTCTGGCGTTGTGCGAAGAGCTGGAAGAACTTCGTTTGCAATACGCGTTTCTACTGTTCCAATTAACCCGCTATCGCGGCCAGCTGCCATCGCGATTTGATGAAGCAACGTAGTTACGGTTGTTTTGCCATTAGTTCCAGTAATTGCGACGCTAAATAAATCTCGCATCGGTTCTTTATGTAACCAAGCGGATATTTGACCAGCAACCGCTCGGGGGTCATTCACGACCAGCACCGGAAGATCGGTGATTAGCGCAGAGCCGACTTCGTCTGTAAGAACTGCTACCGCGCCGTTTAACTTGGCACTTCCTGCATGAGTAGCGCCGTGTGTTGTGGTGCCGGCAACTGCGACAAACAGATCGCCAATTTCAACTTGATGTGAATCTATCGAAACGCCGCTTATATTTATTTTGTCCAACTCTAAATTATTTGATTTTGCTGAAACGAGTTCACTTACCTCACGAAGGGTTCGGCCAGAAATCGTATTGTGAGGTCTTAACATTTTAGCGAACGCCGCTTGCCGAATTAGTTGGGGCTTTAGTCTGAGCTTGGGCTTTAGCAAGCTCAGCCTGATTTAATGCTACTGGAAAAATTTTTGTGCCCGTAGGTGGAATGTGCTTAGATTCAAGAACAAAGGACATTACTTTCTTAAATACTGGACCACCAAGTAATCCGCCAAAGTGAATTCCTTTAGGATCTTGAATAGTTACTGAAATTACATAGGCTGGCGCATCTGATGGTGCAAACCCAATGAATGATGCGGTAAATCCTCGGTAGCAGCCACAGACATCGTTATATCGCTGTGCAGTTGCAGTTTTGCCAGCTACTCGATAACCAGGAATCGCTGCACTCGGTGCAGTTCCTTCGGATGAAACAACGCTTTCCATCATTAAGCGAACTTGATTTGCAGTTTCGGCACTTACTACGCGAACTGAAGTACGAGATTTAGATGGTGTGAAATTTCCATTTGCTTCATTGGTACCTGCTATGACAGTTGGCGATACTCGAACTCCATTATTAGCAATCGTTGCGAAAACACTTGTCGCTTGCATTGCAGTCACTGAATAACCTTGGCCAAATGCAACTGTTGGCGCAGTAGTTCCCGACCAGTCAGATAATTCGCGCAAAATTCCTTTAGATTCACCTGGCAAGCCAGACCCAGTGCTTGATCCAATTCCGAATTTGCTTAGGTAATCATGCAACTGAGCATGGCTAAGTTTCTCACCAACTTGAATAGTTCCAGTGTTACTCGAAACCGCCAAAATGCCAGCAGTGGTTAGGTGCCAGACGGCATGATTTTTGTGATCGTGAAAAACGGAACCTCCTCGCGAGAGCCGATCCGGAACAGTAAAAAGAGTAGTAGGAGTTACTTTATTTTCTTCAATAGCTGCCGAAATCGTCATAATTTTTCCAGTTGAGCCTGGCTCGTAAACATCTTGCACAGATGGGTTACGCATATCAGCAAGTGCAACATTGTCATGATTGTTTAAATCGAAAGTTGGTGCAGTCGCATGTGCCAGAATCGCTCCAGTTTTCGGATCCATCACAATCACAGTTCCACTACTTGCGCCAGATTTCTTGACTGCTTCTGCAATTGCATTAGATGCAACCCACTGAATATCTCGATCAATAGTTAAACGTATTGAGGCACCAGCTTTTGCCGGAATAATTTCTGATTGCGAGCCAGGTATCTCAGCGCCGTAACCATTTGCATATGAATACTTACCGTTAGTTCCAGAAATAATCGAATTCATACTCGATTCCAGCCCAGTTGCGCCTACGCCTTCTTGATTAACGAAACCGATCAACGAGGCAACCAGTGAACCTGATGGATACTCGCGGATATAGGCCCGCTCAGGATAAAAAGCCGTAATACGTTTATCGAATTCTCGTGGGGTAAGTGCTTTGTTATGTTCTTTAATAGCGTTCTTTAAATTTGTCCAAACTGCT
>Ga0114964_10000245_pt1 | contig 41320 bp, 37 predicted proteins | sample C_131016_MF_Meta_FD_92638 | JGI IMG/M metagenome (GOLD analysis project Ga0114964, IMG submission 92638) | Freshwater microbial communities from Lake Croche, Canada to study carbon cycling - C_131016_MF_MetaG | ecosystem: Environmental > Aquatic > Freshwater > Lake | place: Lake Croche, Canada... | reverse complement strand
GTGCGCTCCCCGGGAATCGAACCCGGAACCCACTGATTAAGAGTCAGTTGCTCTGCCGATTGAGCTAGAAGCGCATTGCCTTGGGCAACGATTCCTAAGAATAGCAGTTATCTAGGCGCGTTACAAAGTTGCCAGTGCTGTGGCTTTTTATAAGATTAGAGACATGACTGAACTAACCGTTGGCTCTAAAGCCCCCGCATTCAAACTAACTAACCAAGATGACTTGGCTGTTTCACTGGCTGATCTCAAAGGTAGTCGAGTAATCCTGTATTTCTACCCAGCTGCTTCCACCCCAGGTTGCACCAAGCAGGCCTGTGACTTCCAAGAAAACATGTCTGTACTAAAGAAGGCTGGCTATGTTGTTCTCGGTGTCTCCCCTGACAACGCTGCCAAGTTGACTAAGTTTCGTAAGGCAGAAAACCTCAAGTTCGATCTACTCTCTGACCCAGAGATGAAGGTCATCAAGGCCTATGGTGCCTTTGGTGAGAAGAGCATGTATGGGAAGGTTTATGAAGGTTTGATTAGATCTACCTTCGTTATTGACGAGAAAGGCAAGATTGAACATGCCCTATACAACGTCAAGGCAACTGGACACGTTGCGATGCTTCGTAAGGTTCTAGCTATCTAATTTCAGATGTTGCTTTGACTACGGTTTTGGTAAACAGAGTAAAGAGCACTGCAAGTGAAGGTATTGCTATCGCATAGCCATAGAGCAGGCTAGCTTCAAAAGTTCCTGAAGCAATAGCTAGTTGGATTAGCTGCCAAAAGATACCTGCGCTTCTAGCCCAGCGTTTACCCCTAAGTATTGCCCTGCCTGCAAAGGTGAGCCAGATGGCCGCTCCCAGGGTCAGAATGACTAATGCCGAGTCAGTTAGCAGGGCTTTGGTTGGACTGGTAGCCATGGCCCAGATAATGGCTGTGGGAGCGATGTATAGGACCAGGGCTTCTAGGTAATAGGCAACTGATAGTGCCCTAAGAGTCGTCTGAATTGTGAATTTGCCCATGGTTTATAGCCTAAATGCCTATTTACAAACACCCCCCTGCTGTGGGAAAATTGACTAGTCGCGGTCGCGAATAAACCAAGAAATCTTCCAAGATTTAGCTTTATTGTGATGCGCTTCCCCTGATATCGATCTAAGGAACATAAATATATGGAACTGCCATGGCTAACAGAAGCTCGCTGCCGAACCGAAGACCCAGAACTATTCTTCCCGGTAGGAAACACAGGCCCTGCAGTTGACCAGATCGAACAAGCTAAAGCTATTTGCCGTGATTGCAAAGTAACTTCTAACTGTCTTGAATACGCCATCAAAGAGAACCAGGACAACGGTGTCTGGGGCGGTCTAAGTGAAGACGAGCGTAAGTCGCTAAAGCGTAAGTACGCTCGCGCACGTCGCTCAGCTTAAGTAAGCGGCAGTTCTAGTAAAACTGCGGTTCCACCGGTCTTATCGGATTTGTACTCAATCTTTCCTCGAAGCTCACCTTCAACAAGGGTCTTAACAATCTGCGTACCCAAACCGGAAAGCACCTTGCCTGGCTCTAAGCCAACACCGTCATCAGCGACGGTGATGAATAGCTTCTTAGACTTACGGCTGGCGTTCACTGTCACATGCCCTGTCTTGTTTGCTAACCCATGCTCATAGGCGTTAGTCACAATCTCTGTCAGCACTACTGAGAGTGGCGTTGCCATTTCGCTTGGCAGTCTGCCAAATTTACCAATGCGAAGGTTAGTCACCTTGGCGTTGAAAGCTGCAGCTAGTTCACTAACCAAGGCAATGATGCGATCGAATACCTCATCGAAGTTCACATCCTGAGCTAAACCTTCAGAAAGTGAATCATGCACAACAGCAATAGCTGCCACTCTTCTTTCAGCATCACTTAGCGCTTCTAAGGTTTCTGCCGATTGACTTCTTCTACCTTGAATTCGCAAAAGACTTGCGACTGTTTGCAGGTTGTTTTTTACTCGGTGGTGAATCTCACGGATGGTTGCATCCTTGGTAATAAGTTCACGTTCTTGACGCCTAAGCTCAGTCACATCACGACAGAGCAAGATAGCCCCAGTGTTTACTGAATTTTCGAAAATAGGTAGCGATCGAACTGAAAGAGCTGCGCCGTTACCCTCGATATCTGCCCGCCCTGCCGATTTTCCTGAAACAACAATTGGCAGGTTCTCATCAACGTTGACGCTGTTCTTGTTGATTTCCTTTGTTACCTCCAAAAGACTTCTACCTTCAAGCTCACCGGTAACACCTAGTTTCTGAAAAGCAGATATTCCATTAGGAGAAGAGAAAACCACCGCACCGTTTGCATCGAGGTGCAATAGACCATCGTTAACTCGAGGCGCACCTCTTCTAGGAGCGCTTTGCTTATTGAATTCCGGGTAACTGCCATCAACGACCATGTTCAACAAGGTGTCGCCTAGCACTGAGAGATTGATTCTGGTTTTGTTCGGAGCTGCAGCTTCACCTAAGTTGGTGTGCTTGGTCACAACGGCAATAGGACTTGGTGTGATGTCAGTTCCGGATTCGATGTTTAGTCTTCTGAAAACAGGGACAGCGCTCAGTCTTGCTGGTAGGCCCTGGTATTTATCTGGCTCGGAATAGTCAACGCTCTTACCTGTTTTGTAAGCACTGCTGACAAGAGAAGCCCAGGCCTTCTCAACCGGCTTACCGGTAATGTCGCGATAGAAAACTGTCGCTGCACTCGAAGGCCTTGCATGACCTGCTGCAATAAAACCATTTTTACCGTCAGAAATCCAAAGCACAAGATCTGCAAAGCTAAGGTCAGCGATAACCTGCCAGTCTCCAACGAGCGCGTGCAGCCACTCAATATCGGCATTGTGACTCTGCCCGTATTGCTTCATTAGATCAGAAAGTGTGGACACCTAAGAAAGTTTAGCCAGCGCATCCCCTGATGCACTATCTAGCAGCAGTTGTCTGGCCAAATCACTTATAGCTTGGCGGGCAGGGGAAGAGCGCTTTAGAAGAGCTAACGGCAATCCATTCAGTAGTGCGCGGTCTAGATTCTCAGGTTCATCTGGAATGAAGGCATCGATTCTTACTTTGGCTAAGGTCAGATAGGTTTCCTCTAACTCAGCTTTAGCTTTGCTCCCCAGTGCAGTTGTCCTAAACCGGTTGATAACTGTGTATGGGTTTAGGTTCGAACCGGATTCTTCCAAGTACTCCTGAGCGACTAAGAACCTGTGCGCAGCTATCGGATCGCAGCCCGAAACCATGACTAGTTTTGAGCTTTGCCTAAGCAGGTTTACTAACAGCTCATCTCTGCCCGCATCTAATGACTGATTCATGGTGGAAGGATGGTTGAGATTGGTTCTAAATTGAGTTGCCTGTGGTAAGTCGATCACCACATGATCTATTTCAGTTCCAATGGACTCAAAGAGTGTTTCTAATCTTGCAAGTGTTACCTCTGGCCATCGGGTCGCAGAATTTAGACCAGGCATAAACCTGAGCTCGTTCCTGCCAATTTGGATAGACACTGTCAATCGTTCAAACTCTTCCACGCTCAGCCTTGATTGCTCTGCGAGCCTCAGGCAGGCAGAAAGACCAGCTGGAGTTTCAACCAAACCTAACATATGTGAAAGTGACGGTGAGAGAGTGTCCAAATCGACTAAAAGCACCCTCTGACCTAAAAGAGCAATTTCACAAGCTAGGTTGCTGGCCAATGTGCTCTTCCCTGGGGAACCAGCTGGGCCCCAACAACTGATTACCTTGACTGGAAATGTGGGTTTGCTAACTGGCCTTGTCTGCTCCGTTCCGATTTCAGAAACTACGGCTAGATGTGATCTTCTTCCTCGAGGCTTTGTTCCAATCAGCGTCATTTGATTGCTCTAACTGCAACCACGGTTGCCTTCTTAGCTATAGCCTCGACAACAGATCTAACTTCTGCAACGGAGACACAAACTTCAATGCTCTGATTTCTCTGACCAAGACCATCACTATCGGCCTTTATCGCAATCAACTCAGCACTGAGGGCTACTTCATGGGGAATCGAATTAATTCCAGTCGATTGTTCAGCAGCCCAGATATCTAAACTTGAGCCAACTTTTATAGCCGTTGGCAACGTTGAACCTAAGGTAAGAATTATTGGTGTGCAGTTAGCCTCCTTGGTCGATGCAATAGCACTCTTCGGAATAAGCTCCCCGGCAAGAATCGGTTGAGTTAGAAACCACTTACCAAACGCCTCCTCGTTAGCCAACAGGTATTTTCCATTAGCATCGTTGAGCTGCATGTCGACAGTGGATAAGGTTGAGGCATCCAACTCGGTTGCCTTTGGCAAGTCTCGACTTGCAACAAAGAACTGTAGAGTCACCGGCTGCTGGTTGTTATTTGTCAGCCATGCAGCGGATGCCAAGAGGACAAGTGCTGTTATAAGTAAAACCTTATTCCGGCCGACGGCAAAGCGTGCAGATACCCTTCCTGATCTCCTCTTGAATACAACCATTGCTAAATCATGCCTAATCCTCGGTTGGTCGGTTTAGTTTCTCCACAACCAAACATTTAAGGCTTCCAATTGAAAAGTGCACAAGCTGCCATGAGGGTAAGCGCAGTGAAAGAAAATTCTCTTGGACACTCACTAGGAGACCAGAGATTGCCGCTTCATTATTTGAGGTTCTGATGGCAACTTTTGAACCAAGGAGCTTGCCCTGCAACAAATCTCGAGCGAACAACTCGGTCACGTCAATTTCAGTAAAGTAACTGTTAATTAATGCAACCGCTGTCATGGGAATTAGTAACCAGACTGGCTTCTCACCCGTAGCTTTTGTATAAAAACCGGCTACAAAGTCTTTGCCAATCAGTGGCCAGGATAAGAAGAAGGTTTGATCTCTTTCAATAAGATTTACCTGAAGAATCACTTTTGCTGGTTGCTGGGTTTGAATAGAGACTATGGACGCGAAGTAGGCCTGGGCTTCCAAATCTTCGATAGCCGCTTCGATATCCATAGTTGATTCTGCCCCGTCTTAATCAGGTAAATCTTGTTATCCACAGCCCGCGGTCCTCAATCAAACTTGCGTGATTTTTTGATATCTTTGCCTTATTCATGCATGGGGGGAAGTCAGATGTTTCATGGAACCAAACTTCAAATCCTCAAGGCGAGAAAACCCTAGAAGAAAACAAAACGCTCCAGTCGAATCTGATGAATTTTTTGGGACTCAATTGGGTAAAGTCGCTGAGCTGGGAGATCCCAAACCAGTGCTAGCTTTTCTAGCTCAGTCAGTTATCGAGACACTTGCCGGAGTTAGAGACATTGACCAATCCGCAAGGTGGCTGAATGACAGCGTCTACCAACAACTGCGTCAGCGATCATTAGCCAGTAAGCGAGCAAGACTAGAGAATAATCAACTTACAATGCGTCCGAATCTGGTGATTGGAAAGATTTCTAGTTTTAGCCCAAGAGACGGCGTAGTTGAAGGAGTAGTTATTGTTCACAATCTAGACAGAGCAAGGGCGGTTGCAATTCGCTTGGAGGCCTATAACGGCCGTTGGCGAGCGAAGAGCGTTGCAGTGCTGTGACTATTTCTTGAAGAAAGAACTACCTTCACCGTTGTCTGGCTTTTGAGGTTTAGCTTCTCTGATCTGCGGGTTTCCAGATTCACCTGGAGCGCTGAAGGTTAGGTTTGCCTGAACTGGAGGAGCTTCTTGAGCTCTGTTTTCAACCTGAACGTCCAGGTTGAAGAGGAACCCAATTGACTCTTCCTTGATAGCACCCATCATCTGAGTAAACATGTTGAAACCTTCGCGCTGATACTCAACCAGAGGATCGCGCTGAGCCATGGCACGAAGGCCAATACCCTCTTTGAGGTAATCCATCTCGTAAAGGTGATCTCTCCACTTACGGTCTAGAACTGAAAGAACTACTCTGCGTTCTAGTTCGTGCATCGGAGCTTCACCAACGGTGTCTGCACGCTTTGAATAAGCAATGCGAGCATCGGCCAAGATTTCCCTTGTTAGCCAATCCTTAGTCAATTTAGATCTGGTTCCAGCCTCCGCTAAAACTTCTTCGACTGTGATTCCAACTGGGTAAACCGTCTTTAGCTCTTTCCAGAGTTCTTCAAGATTCCAGTCAGTTCCACTGTTTTCAAAAATTTGACCATCAACCACAGCGGTGATGACATCTTCTAGGAAGGTGTCTACTCGACCGGTTAGATCGTCCCCGGCGAGAATGTGTCTACGGTCGGTATAAATTGCTTCACGTTGACGGTTCAGCACGTCGTCATACTTCAAAACGTTCTTTCGAATTTCTGCGTTACGGCCTTCAACCTGTGATTGTGCCGAGGCAATTGCCTTGCTGACTACACCTGATTCGATGGCGATGTCATCAGGGACACTGCCGCGGTTCATCAGAGCCATTGCGGCACCTGAATTAAACAAACGCATTAGATCATCGGTAAGGGAAAGGTAGAAACGTGACTCGCCGGGGTCACCCTGACGACCAGCACGACCACGCAGCTGGTTATCGATACGGCGTGATTCGTGACGTTCAGTACCCAAAACATATAGACCACCAACAGCAACAACCTTTGCTGCTTCTTGCGCAACCTGATCCTTTACTTTTGGATATTCAACAGCCCAAGCCGCTTCATACTCATCCGGCTTCTCGACTGAATCAAGTCCACGCTTTTCTAAGGATTCGAATGTTAGGTGCTCAGAGTTGCCACCGAGCATTACGTCAGTTCCACGTCCAGCCATGTTGGTAGCAACAGTCACTGAGCCCAAACGGCCGGCCTGAGCTACGATTGCCGCTTCACGAGCGTGGTTCTTAGCGTTTAGCACTTCATGTCTGATTCCACGCTTAGCTAGCAGTTTAGAAAGATACTCGCTCTTTTCAACGCTGGTAGTTCCAACTAGAACTGGTTGGCCACTTGCATGTCTGGCAACGATATCTTCAACTACCATCGAGAACTTGACCTGTTCGTTCTTATAAATCAGATCGCTCTGGTCGATACGAACCATTGGCTTATTGGTTGGGATTGGAACAACACCAAGCTTGTATGTGCCCATGAATTCAGCAGCTTCAGTGGTTGCTGTTCCAGTCATACCGGAAAGTTTCTTATAAAGTCTGAAATAGTTCTGCAGGGTAACAGTAGCTAGTGTCTGGTTTTCAGCCTTTACCTGAACACCTTCTTTGGCTTCAATGGCCTGGTGAATACCTTCGCTATAGCGACGGCCATCGAGAATACGACCGGTGTGCTCATCAACGATTAGTACTTCACCGTTCATAACAACGTAATCTTTGTCCTTCTTGAACAAAGCTTTTGCTTTGATTGAGTTGTTTAGGAAAGAGATCAAAGGCGTATTAGCTGCTTCGTAGAGGTTGCTAATACCTAAGTAGTCTTCAACCTTGCTGATGCCTGGTTCCAAGATTCCAACCGTGCGCTTTTTCTCATCGACTTCGTAGTCGACAACTGGCTGTAATTTTTCAACAATCTTCGAGAACTCATTGAACCAACGGTTCGCTTCACCTGATGCCGGACCTGAAATGATTAGCGGTGTTCTCGCCTCATCAATCAAGATCGAGTCAACTTCATCAACGATTGCGAAGAAGTGTTCGCGTTGGACTAGATCGCCTGAGCTCTGCGCCATGTTGTCGCGCAGATAATCAAAACCATATTCGTTGTTAGTGCCATAGGTGATATCCGCTAAATACTGTTCTCTGCGGTTTTCTGGATTCTGGCCAGAAAGAATAATTCCGGTGCTCATACCAAGTGCACGATAGACGCGACCCATAAGCTCACCCTGATACTCAGCTAGATAGTCGTTGGTAGTAATTACGTGGACACCACGGCCGGCAATCGCATTTAGGTATGCAGGTAAGGTTGCAACCAAAGTTTTACCTTCACCAGTTTTCATTTCAGCGATATTGCCCAGGTGAAGCGCTGCTCCACCCATGATTTGAACATCGAATGGACGCATGCCGAGAGTTCGCTTTGCCGCTTCTCGAACCGCTGCGAACGCTTCAGGTAGTAATTCATCTAGCGTCTCACCAGCGATGTATCGATCGCGTAGGGTCGCTGTTTCATGGAGTAGGTCTTCGTCGGTTAGAGACTCAAAGCTAGGCTCTAGGGCGTTCACCTGTGTGACTATATTGCGAAGTTTGGCTAGGACTTTGCCCTCACCGGCACGTAGTAGACGGTCGATAATTGATGCCAAAATGAACTCCAAACGCTTTTCAGGTATGCCTTACCATCTTAGACTGACCCAGCCCCGCCAGAATTGGGCTAATTTCAGGCAGATTTAGCCCTAGTCTGCGCGAATACACAGAAACTAACTGGGCTAATTCCAGCTTGGGCTAGCGCTGAACTGGCCGCTGAAATGGTCGCTCCCGAGGTCACTACATCATCGATCAGCACAATAGGTCTACCTTGATTCACAAACCCCCTCAAATCAACCTCAAAAGCCCCTTCTAGGTTGCCTAAGCGCTCTGCTAGGCCAAGCTTCGATTGGTCTAGCCGGTCGCTAGAGGAGCGCAACAGTGACACGGTTTTGCTACCTGGTATTCGTTTTTCTAATGCGTTAGCGAGCTTCAAGGTGTGCTGGTATCCCCTGCGTTTGTAGTTGGCAGGAGATGAAGGAATAGGCACCAAGGTGGAATCTGCAAATTCCGCTGGCCACTGCTTAGCCATGAGATTAGCCAATGGACCGATCAAACTGGTTTGACCTGTTTCTTTGATGGCATTGATGATGGCTCCGGATAGTAAACCGTAGTCACAAAATGCGAAACCTTCAATTTCGCTTTTTTGAATTGCTCTTGGATTGATTTCAAAAATTGATTGGCAAGCTGAGCAAAACGGACTACCTGGTTTTTGGCAACCGATACAAGGCGTTGGCAGAAATAGATTTAGTAATTGATTCACTCTAAGAGCATGCACATTCAGCGCAACAAATGCTGTGCTTATCAGCTAACTGTTGATAACTAAGATTCCGAACCAAGCTTTAGTGGCAGTGGGGATTCGCCCATTGCAAGATCTTGGCGCTTAGGCAAAGTCAATCTGAAACATGCGCCGAGATTTGGTGCCGCTGTTACTTCCAGCAGTCCATTATGCAATTGTGCGTCTTCGATAGAAATAGCTAAACCGAGTCCGGTTCCACCGGTGGTTCGCTTTCTTGAAGGGTCTGCACGCCAAAATCTCTCAAAGGCCTGCTCGAGCTCTGCTTCGTTCATTCCGATGCCCTGATCGGTGACGCTAACTGCCACGGCAGAATCATTCTGGCCAACCCGAACCTTGATTGGCTTACCTTCGCTGTGTTCAATTGCGTTGGTAAGTAAATTATTCAGAATTCTTTCAATTCTTGTAATGTCAACCTCACACTGAACCGCGCCCGAAGGAATCTCGACATCAAGGTAAACCTGCTTTGAATCAGCAAACTGCTGAATCGACTCCAAAGAAGTGCCGAGTATTCCATTCAAATCCTGAATCTCATACTGTGGTTTAACCCCGGCAGCATCGTACTTAGAGATTTCCAAAAGGTCAGATAGCAGTTTGTCGAACCTATCTACCTGTGAACGCATAATCTCTGCAGAGCGCTTACTCATATCCTCGAAGTTTTCCTTCTGTGAATACAGGTAATCTGCGGTTAGCTTCATTGTCGTAAGTGGAGTTCTCAGTTCATGTGACACATCAGAGACAAATCGCTGTTGCATGGTCGAAAGCTGACCCATTGCCTTAATTTTCTCCTGCAGGCTATCTGCCATGTGATTAAACGATGTTGCTAGCACAGCAATAACATCGCTACCTCGAACAGGTAGCCTTCTGTCAATTTCTCCTGCAGCAATTAGCTCGCTAACTTCAGCAGCGTCTCGCACCGGTCGAACCAACCAGCTGGTCACCAAGAAAGAGAAGAAACCAATGATGATCAGGGTGACGAACCCACCTAAGACCAATGTCCGCTGCACAAAACCCAAGGTCTGTTGTTCGTTGTGCATGTCGTAGACAAGATAGAGCTCATATTTTGATCCACCCGGCACGGTAAATTTTTGGCCAATCAGGATTGCAGGTATAGCTTCGCCGGCTCTGTCTATCTGAATCGTTTGGCTCTGGATGTTTTTGCTGTAATGCACCTTGCGTCTGAATTCATTGGTGATCAGCGAATCGTCAAGGGTTATCGACTTTGGACTCTTAAGCTGCAGCGGATTGTTATCTCCTGTTGAGTAAAGAAAAGCCACCTGACGACTTTGCGAAACACCAATCGATTCGAGTTCTGGAACAACTTCTTCCAGTGCATCCATCAGTTGCTTCTGATCACTTCCGGAGACATTCATGAATATGCGAGAGACTGCATATGATGCTCGATTGCTTTCAATGATTGCTTGCTCAGTTCGAGTACTGAATAGTCCATTACCTATTGAGAAACTGAGCACTCCACCCAAAAGAACTAGGGCAGAACCAGATAGCACAACAGTGTATGCAAGTGCTCTTAGCTGCAGCGAAGACCGAAACCGGCCTAGTGCCGCCTTGAAAATGCGGCTAATGAACATCTACTCAGGTCCTGCTTTATAGCCCCAACCGCGAACGGTTAGCACTAGCTTTGGATCTTCCTGATCTTCTTCAATCTTTGATCGCAGACGCTGAACGTGAACGTTCACTAGACGAGTATCAGCTTTGTATGTGTATTCCCAAACCTGCTCCAAAAGCATCTCTCGAGAGAACACTTCATTAGGGTGGGACGCCAAAGTCAGCAGAAGTTTGAACTCAAGCGGAGTAAGTGAAACCTTCTTGCCGTTTTTTAGAACTTCGTGACTCAAAGTGTCTAACTCAACTGGACCGAGCTTGATCACAGTGTGCTGGACCTGCTTGATTGGGCGAAGGCGAGCCTTGATTCTAGAAACAAGAACTTCAATTTTGTATGGCTTGGTGACGTAGTCATCAGCGCCTGCTTCTAGACCACGAATCATGTCAGTGTCATCGGTTCTAGCGGTCAGCATGATGATTGGAACCCCTGAGGTCTTTCGAATCTCATGACAGATTTCAATTCCGTTTTTACCTGGCAACATCAAATCAAGAAGAATCAAGTCAGGCTTGTGCTTTTCAAATACAGGAATGGCTTCTAGACCGGTAGCTGCCTGGCAAACGTCAAACCCATTTGAACGAAGACCTATCTCAAGAGTCTCGCGTAGCGCGTCATCGTCTTCAACGATAAGTATTTTTGACATCCAGTGCACCTTCTAGTATCTGTAGTGGTCCGGTTTGAATGGGCCCTGTGGCTCCACTCCGATGTATCTTCCCTGATCGCTTGAGAGTTCGGTTAGTTCAACTCCAAGTGCTTCAAGATGCAGACGAGCAACTTTCTCATCTAGGTGCTTAGGCAAAATGTACACACCAATTGGGTATTCCGACCTCTTAGTGAAAAGCTCGATTTGAGCTAGCACCTGGTTGCTAAACGATGTGCTCATAACAAAAGATGGGTGACCGGTGGCATTACCAAGGTTCATCAATCTTCCTTCTGAAAGGATAAGCACTGATTTTCCATTCGGTAATTCCCACTGGTGAACCTGAGGCTTGACTTCAATCTTCTTGATGCCGGGCATCCGTGCTATGCCATCCATGTCAATCTCATTATCAAAGTGACCGATGTTAGCAATAACCGCCAGGTGCTTCATCTTCTCGATGTGCTCTGGTCTAATAATTCCTGCGTTACCCGTTCCGGTAACAAAGAAATCAACCTCGTGAACAACCCTGTCAATGGTAGTTACCTGGTAACCATCCATAGCTGCCTGCAAAGCACAGATAGGGTCAACTTCGGAAATAATTACTCGGCCACCTTGACCACGCATTGCCTCGGCAGCACCTTTACCAACATCACCGTAACCTGCAATGAAAACAGTCTTACCGCCGATGAGAATATCGGTTGCACGGTTTAGACCATCTGGTAGCGAATGACGAATTCCATACTTGTTATCAAACTTAGATTTAGTAACTGAGTCATTGACGTTGATGCCGGGGAAAAGAAGTTCCCCTCTCTTCAACATTTCATAGAGACGCTTAACCCCAGTAGTAGTTTCCTCGGTAACACCGTAAATCTCTTCAGCAATACGAGTAAAGCGATTATTGGAAAGCTTGAACTGCTCGGCTAAGAGATTAAGAATGACTCGATACTCTTCGTTGTCTTCGACTCCAGCCGGAGGAACGGATCCAGCTCGTTCAAACTCGCGACCCTTGTGGACCAAAAGTGTTGCATCGCCACCATCATCAAGAATCATGTTTGGACCGATGTAATCTGCACCTTCAGCCATAGCTTCTTCAGTCCAGTCAAAAATTCTTTCAGTGCACCACCAGTACTCTTCTAGGCTTTCGCCCTTCCAAGCAAAAACAGGAACACCCTTAGGTGCTTGAACTGTTCCATGCGGACCAACAACAGCCGCAGCAGCAGCCTCATCTTGGGTAGAGAAAATGTTGCAGGAAGCCCAACGAACTTTTGCGCCTAGAGAAACAAGAGTCTCAATCAGGATCGCAGTTTGGATTGTCATGTGCAATGAGCCAGCGATACGAGCACCGCGAAGAGGTTGAAGTGGGCCGAACTCTTCACGCAGTGACATCAGTCCCGGCATCTCGTTTTCGGCTAACTCGATCTGTTTGCGTCCATAGTCTGCTAAAGCGAGGTCTGCGACTTTGTGGTCGACGCGGGTATCAGTGGAGTTCGTTACAGGTTTCATTGTCTCTATTATCCCCGTTTCCAGTTCGTTATAAAACCCAATTGTTAGCCCAGAATCAGGGCTAGCACTTCATCCCTGATTTGAGCCATAGTCTCCTGCTCCAAGGCTTCAACATTTAGCCTCAGCAGCGGCTCAGTATTAGAAGCACGGACGTTGAACCACCACCAGGAGCCTGATGCGTCCTGTCCCGAGATTGTGATGCCATCAAAGTGTCCGGCGACGCCACGACCTGCGAAAGCCTGCTCGACCCTTGCCTTGGCGGATGAGACATCTTGCACCTTGGAGTTGATCTCACCACTTAGGAAATATGGATTGTATTGCTTAGCTATTGAGCTCAAGCTCTCTGACTGTGAGCCGAACTCTGCCAAAACATGCATCGCTGCCAACATTCCGTTATCAGCACCCCAGAAATCTCTGAAGTAGTAGTGAGCAGAATGCTCACCACCGAAGATGGCTTTGGTTTCTGCCATGCGGTCCTTAATCAAAGAGTGTCCTACCTTGGTGCGTTCAGCTTTTGCACCATCAGCTTCGATGACTTCCGCAACTACTTTTGAAGTAATCAAGTTATAGAGCACAGTAATGCTGTCTTCACCTAAGGCTTTGACTCTGGCAATTTCTCTTCTAGCCACCATCGCGGCAACAGCACTTGGATTTACCGGATCACCGTTCTCATCAATAACAAAGCAACGGTCTGCATCGCCATCAAAAGCGAGACCTAGATCTGCGTTATGTGCAACAACTGCCTTTTGCAGGTCAACTAAGTTGGCCGGCTCTAAGGGGTTAGCTTCGTGGTTCGGAAAAGTTCCATCTAATTCAAAATACATGTCGATGATTTCAATTGGCAGTGCAGGTAACCCAGCACCAGTTGAAAGTACCGCTGGGACAGTTAGCCCACCCATGCCATTGGCTGCATCGACAACTACTCTCATCGGCTTCACTTTGCTCAGATCAACAAGTGTCCGCAGATATTCTGCATATTCAGCAATTACATCTCGTCGTTCAAAACCGCCAGGGGTTCCAACTTCAGGAATACCCTCGGCTAAATATGCTTTTGCTCTATCTCTAATTGCCGCTAGGCCGGTATCGAGACTGACCCCTCGCGCTCCTGCTCTAGAGAACTTAATGCCGTTATAGGTTGCTGGGTTGTGGCTGGCAGTAAACATAGCCGCTGGAAGATTTAGTATTCCTGATGCGAAATAAGACTCATCGGTTGAGCAGAGCCCAATAGAAATTACGTGTGCCCCACGCTTCTGTGCTCCTCTTGCAAATGCTTCAGCAAACAAAGGTGATGAATCACGCATATCGTGTCCAACAATTACAGACTCTCCTGCAGCTTCCAACTCATCAACAAAACCAGCAGCTAACGCCTCAACAACATCTGCGGTTAGATCAACATTTACTAAGCCACGAACATCGTATGTCTTGACTATGGCATCCCAATTAACGCTCACAATTACCCTTCGATCAACTAGTCAAGAATACAATGGCACCATGTTAGATAGAGCCAGAGCCTTACGTTCTAGAGACCGCCACGGCCGTGGCATCAGGCATTCGCTTTCTGGCTCGCTTTATAAAACCGGCGCGGCAAACAATGACCAGTTCTCCAGCATCATTGCCAGCACCTGTGACTATCTCAGAGAAACCTGGCCTAATGAGCTAGGTACTTTGAGCTGGCGAATCATGGATGCCCCAGTGCTTGGGGTTAACTCAACCAGAGTAAGGCGCTGGAGTGCTCGAGCAGAGACTATGACCATCGTGATCTACCGACTTCCAATTCTTCGATTGGATAACCTAACTGGATCTGAACCACTTGCAGACAGAGTCCGAATTGAACATTACGTTTTTGAGGCAGCGGCTGAACTTATCGGAAAAGAGCCCTGGGAACTTATTTTTGGAAATGACTCAGAGGATTAGTAAACGCTAACCTGAACTTTTCCACCGATGTTTTTCTCATCTAGAACTGGAAGCACTGCAATCCTGCCAGCGACATCAACCACTAGGTTCGCATAAATCGGGTTATCGCTTGGGGTAATGACAACAGATTGCCCTGCCGGTGCCCGAAGCACAATCTCAGCGCCAGCGGCAACGTTTCGCTTAATTACCTGCGATCCAAACTTTAGAGAAACCTTAGTTGGGGTATCGCTTGGATTTACCAATGACAGCTTGCTTATGCCAGCTTTTGGAATTGCAATAACCCTCGAGTTCAGAAAACCCTCTGCAGGATTTATCCAAGCGAAGTCAGTGAAGCGACCAGCGCTGGCTTTGCTTCTAACTAATCGCACACTGCTGAATACATCAACATCAGATTTTAAGAAACCGACATAGTCGCCATCAGCTAAACCCTTAATCCTGAAATCAGAGACTTTACCTGCCGGTGCTGTGACGGATAACACCGTTCCAAAAGTCTTTTCATCGGTACCTAGGACCTGGAAAACAATTTGTGCGTCTTTATCCCCTGGAACAAAGACTCGAAGCAGCTGCTGGACATCAGAATACTTATCGTCTTCTTTACGGAACTTACTGCTATCTGCAGAACCTCTAATCAAGATTCCTGGCAGGACACTTTCGGTTGCACTTGCAAGAGTTGGGGAAACATAGTCTGCACCTGATGCACTTAATCCACGAATTGCTTTCTGCTGAATAAAAGCAGTTACTGAACCACCGTGACTTAGGACATGGACCGCTAATGAGTCAGCCCTAAAGACAAAAGCAGCCAGCGGTAAGAATTCTGTTTTGCCCGCTGGCACTGAAATACCGGTTAGCCCAGCGCTGTGAGAAATCCCATTCTCGGTGTAAATCTCAAGATCAACGGTGGCATCGACTTGACTTGGGTTGGTTAGAACCAGTAGCGCCTCTCGACCGACAGCAACCGATCCTCCCACTAGCCAGAATTCACTGCGGGCACGAATACAAGGTGCCCCTAAAAGTCCACTGATTTTCTTATTCTTCGCTAACTGAATCTGATTCACAGTTAGCAGGCCAGAGCCTTGATCAACCGCACCGGTGGAATCTTGCACAGTGAGTGAACCGGCTGACTTCAATCGCTGTGCATAATCTTGTCTGACTCCGTAGCCAATAATTTTTGATGACCTTGGCCTGATCAAACTGGTTCCTGATTTTCCACTATATGACTCAGAAAGCAAACTGGTTGCGGTTCTCTTGAAGCTTGAAATAGAAGTTCCCGAAGTTCCACCAGCTAACACAGCGGCCCCAGTGCACGTGATACGCAAATCTTTAGCACTGACGTTTTGCTCACTTGCAGTAAACGCAACGGTCGAACCGAGAATTAGGTTCGGACTTAAAAGCATTGCTGAAGAGACAATGGCTGCAACTAGCAAAGTTCTGAGGATTCTAATGATCATTGCTCCACCTCCTCATTTGCTAGATCAGATAAGTCAAACGGCTCATTACGTTTACGTCCTCTAGATGTTGGTAAGGCTAGAAGAACAAAAGCTAAAAGTAAGCCAAGTTGGACCGACTTGGTAGTAGACCAAAGCGATAAAGGCTCTTTCTTGGTGCTAACTGCAGACTTGACACGCCATAACTGGCCGAACTCGGTTAACCCAACTTGGTCAAGCTCAACAACGCTGTTTAGCGCAACACCAAGATCACCGTTGCCAATTCGTTCGGGAACTAAAACAAAACCAACCTGCGCATCGAGTAGTGCTTTCTTTGGGCTCTTACCATTTGCCGAGACAAGATTTCCAACCAACTCAGTTAGTGATTGCTGTAATTGAGAATCAGTCACTTGACCAGCATTTAGCGCACTGAGTCGGTATGCGGTTGAGACTGTGTCAAGTTTGTTTCCATCCGGCCAAATCAGCTCTGCCCTGAACTTGAGATCTTGATCTCTGCTAATAACAAGCAATCGAAGATTGCTAGATGCCGTTGCCTCCGCAGCAACAATCGCAGGAAGATTTCTGCCATCGGTGAATGATGTCGCACTTGGCGTAACAACTGCACTAAAAGCAAGCGGTGCGCTAACAGTTAAGAACACAGCCGTTACTACAAATTTCCGGAATCCCGATCTGGTAATCGATTCAAGCCAAAGGACTATCGCAACCAGCGCCGACAGCGCTGTTAGCATGACAGCCGGTGTGCTGCTGTCATAAACCCACTCAGTTGGTGGCAAGAAAATTGAACTTGTTCCACCTGCAGTAAAGCGAATTCCTTGCACAAACCAAAGATTAACAAGTGCGATTAGCGCAATGAGCCAAGCAAGAAGGACCCCTTTAGCTCTAGAGAGCAGACCAAGAATTGCTAGCGCTAACATGCCCACAGCACACCAACCAAAGACCTGGTCTTTCCCCAGAAGAGCTTGCAGGACAGAAGTTTGAGAACTCGGAAGGGAAATGGTTGGGTCGGCAAGAATTCCTAGCCAGGAATGATTACCTAGCACTTGGAAAACAAGGTAAGGAAGCATGAGTGCTGCGGCAGGTAAAGCAATGAACGAAAGTGCTGCTAGTCGTTTTCTAGCCAGCACAGCAAAACTCAATCCAATCACGATCAAAGTTATAAGAACGCTCGGTGCGGAGACACAAACTACTGCGCAGAGCAAACCACTGGCAGCTATCCAGGACCACGATTGTTCCGAAGATCTGATTGAGGTAGTGATTCCCATCCGAGCTGCTCTAGCCAAGCTGAAAATAAACCAAGGTAGAGCAATAGTAAATATGACTGCTGGGATATTTGCTTCACTCTGAGCAACGTTAAAGGCTGGCCACAGCGCATAGACCAGAGCAAAGACCGCGCGTAAGCCACCACGAGCTGTGACTAGAGAAAGTAATCGCCATGCTCCAAAAAATGCCAGAGCCTTGGCTAATAACAGCAAGAAACTAAGGGCTAAATTCGGAGCCCAAAAAGTTAGCGACCCGATTAGTAGGAGCACCCAGCTGAATGGGTCGCTTGGCGCGACTAAACCCATCCCAGTATTTTGATAACTGGCACCTGTATTAGAAAACAACTGCAGCCAGTTATCACTCAGTGGCAGTGCGAAACCTCCGAAGAGACTCTGCCCCGTCGGCAGGTAGGCGAAGGAAAGAGCAAGGAGTCCAAACATCCACCAGAGCCCGCCACTTGCAGCAAATCCGGATTGACTGACCCGAGTGGTTTCAGTCGAAGCAAAGTTTTCAAGCTTCAGCTTTTGCTCCGCAACTTCAAAGGCAATTCTTGATTTAGCCTTTACCTGCTCGCGGGTTGCCAATAATGCCTTTAGTGATTTCAGTGAGTACCGATGGCGATCGCGTAGTCTGGCCCGAATAGTGAAAAATGCCCAGATGTTTGCTTTGAGGGTAAACGGGATTCGATCGGGCCTTTTCACTAAAAGTAGCCAAAGAATTTGCAAAACAGAATATGCAGGCAGCGTTAGCCAATATAGGAAAGCGAGCAAAAGTGGACTATGCGTTAGGCGCAGGTGGTTGGTGGCCTTCGCCATCCCATATTTTACGGAACCACCAAGCCACTTCTTTTTGCGAAGACCATTGAGTGAAAGTTGAGCGTGACGAACCCTTGACGTAGGCACCACAACCACTCGACTACCTAACTGGTGTGCTCTAATACCTAAATCTATATCTGCGGCAAATTCAGGAGCATCTAGTGAAAAGCCACCCAGATCCGCCCAGCTGGTAGCCCTAATCAACATCGCATTGCTGGTGACCGCCAACACATCTGTCATCGAATCGAATTGTTTTTGATCCAATTCGTTAGTTACCAATGAAAAGGGCTTTAGTGATCTGGTCACGGTTAGGCCCTGCTGCAGAATTATCTTTGGATTTTCAATCGACACTTGCTTTGGGGATGCAATAGCAACCAGTGGCGAAATTTCTAAAGCTCGAACAAGTTCTGCGAGAGCATGAACTTCAGGGTTTGTGTCATCGTGCAAAACCCAGATGGCAATTTCGTTTAGTGAATCAAATCCACTGAGTGCTTGTTTGATTCCAGTAGCTACTAACTCTGCAAAATTAGCTTTCTCTTCAACTTTGAAAACCGCATTGCGTGGTGATGATTTTTCAAACGTTGCTAGAACAGAGGAGATGTCATCTTCAGAAGAACTGTCAACAATGAGAGTTCGTTCAATGCGAAAACTTTGTTTATCCAGAGCAGCAATCGTGCTCTGAAGAAATTGGGGTTGATCGTTGGAGACAACGACAGCCACCACACGCATGCTCATGCCGTGGCCTGCCTTGAGCTAGGCGCGCTTCTTAAGCTTGCGACGTTCGCGTTCGCTTAGTCCGCCCCAAATCCCAAATCGCTCGTCGTTCTGAAGAGCGTAATCAAGACACTGCTGACGAACATCGCAACCAGAACAGATTCGCTTAGCGTCTCTGGTTGATCCACCTTTTTCAGGAAAGAAAGCTTCTGGGTCAGTCTGTGAACATAAAGCGTCTCGCTGCCATGCCAGTGGGTTGGTGTCAGCGCTTGTGTCGCCACCCAAAAACATTCTTATAATCGGGTCAACGTGCCAGTCATCGGCAACGAAGCCATCATCATTGTTCAGGGACATCAGTTCCTCTCAAGAGTTCCAGCCCTCGGCTGGGTTTCACCATTGTAATTACAACGTTGTAAGTATTGTGGTGTCAAGTTGACAATAGGTCAAATCGAGAGGTGTTATAAAGCCTTTACATTTAATTTCTATGGGTTTAACCGCCTAAATTCGGAGCTTTTGGCAGGTAGCCTTAAGGTATGAAAATCTTGGTGACCGGTGGAGCCGGCTATATCGGGTCCCATGTGGTCAGAGGCCTTGTTTCCGCTGGGCATCAGCCAATTGTTCTTGATGACTTGAGTCACGGATACCTAACCAGACTTGGGAACACTCCCCTTTTTGAGATAGATCTGGCTTCTCCAGAGGCAAAAGACCTTCTAATTTCAACTTTCAAAGATCACTCAATTGAAGGGGTAATTCACCTCGCCGCTCGCAAATCAGTTGGTGAATCGGTTGCCAAACCTGAGTATTACTACCAACAAAATATCAATTCAGTTAACAATCTTCTCTTCGCAATGAAAGAAGTTGGCGTCCACAACCTGGTCTTTTCATCCAGCGCTGCAACCTATGGCAGCCCAAATGTTCCCCTGGTTGATGAAGATTACAACTGCAAACCAATCAACCCATATGGAGAAACGAAACTCATCGGTGAATGGATGATTGCTGACTCGGTCAGAGCTTGGGGTTTAAAAGCAATAAGTCTTCGTTACTTCAACGTGGCTGGTGCAGGTTATCCAGATCTAGCTGACACTTCGGTAGCGAATCTAATCCCAATTGCTTTCACTGCAATTAAAGAAGGAAAGCCGATTCAGGTTTTTGGCACGGATTGGTCCACACCAGATGGAAGTTGTGTTCGTGATTACATTCACGTTTCTGATTTAGCTGATGCACATGTGTCTGCTCTAAGCCATCTTTCCGAGAGTAAAGCTAGCCACACAATTCTCAACGTTGGTACCGGTAAAGGCTCAAGCGTCCTGGAAGTAGTTCAAGCCATTCGCGATGTTACAAAAATTGACTTTCAAGTTGATAACGTTCCTGCAAGAGCTGGAGATCCTGCCATGCTCTGCGCCGATGTCTCAAAAATCGAGCGAGTGCTCGGCTGGAAGGCAAAACACAGTTTGTTAGAGATTGTGGCTAGCCACTGGGATGCTATTTCGAAGTAATTGCAATGAATGCTTGGCCATTACCGGCAAGGCTAAACACTCGTGCATCAGCAGATAGATAAGCAGCTTCACCCTTATCAATGACTTCGCGCTCACCTAGAGAATTACTAACCGCAATAGCACCTGAGGTGCAGAGAATTATTGCATCCCCCGGCAAATTGAGGTCTACCAGCAAGTTGTTTGAACCGACCTCCGCACGATAAAAACTGAACTCACTAGTCGGAAAATCAAACTGCTCCAAGCCCACTGCGAGCCTGCTGAATTTAGTTGGGGCTGGATTATTTGCCTCAAACACCAGCACTTTTGCCAACTCTTCGATGTCGATGTGTTTTGGGGTCAACCCTCCACGCAACACGTTATCGCTAGCAATCATTACTTCAACACCGAGGCCGGAAAGATATGCGTGCGGCATTCCAGCAGGAACAAAAAGTGCTTCGCCAATGCTAAGGCTGAAATGATTCAACAACAGCGCACTGACGATGCCACGGTCTAGCCCGTGATGCGTGGTTAGGTGAGAGACCAACTCAACCAATGAAGGGCACTGCTCGGCAGCATCGACCAGATCAGAAATGAATTGGTCATCACATTCTGCAGCAGTCAAAGTCTCCATAAAGACTTTCTCTATGCCACCAGAATTGCCCAGGTCGGTTATCCATCCCGTTAAAACTTTGTTGAGTTTCTCTGAGCTGCTGGCTTCCAATATTTCAGCAAACTTCTCGGCAATTAGCCTTGGATCAGCAAAACCAACTAGAGCTTCAAAGCTTTTACTTAGTGCCACTATGAGTTCTGGTTTTGGCTTATCGTCTTTGTAATTTCTATCCGCAGCGTTCAGTGCTAAACCAGCATCATTCTCTCTAGCAAAACCTTCAATAGCCTGCTCTGCATTTGGATGAGCCTGAATGGAAAGTGGTTTCTCCGCAGCCAGTATCTTGAGTAGGAACGGCAATCTAGCTTCTTTGCCTCTGGCTAGCAATAAATCATGCAGCGAGGTCCCTAATCCAATAACCTGAGTGGGAGAACCGTCGTGGGTGCCAAACCAAATCTCTGCCATCGGTTCTCCAGTTGGAGGGACACCAAAGTAGTCGCTGACCAGGGTTGTTGAACCCCATGCGTAATCAAGCGGTTGGTTGGTAAGTTTCACAAGCACTCCACTAGCCTAACTAAGAGGAAATACCTAGCTACATCCACCACTCTAAACTTGAAGTAAAAGGTCGATTGAGAGCAAATGGCGCAAACTAGCAAAGCAGCAAAGGCGGCCTTAGCTAAACGATTGCCTTGGCAAGTTAATGCGATCGCCTATCTGACTCTCGGTCTTGTGGTTATAGGCGACGCTCTTTTCGCTCAAGAGTATCTACTGCTAAGCCTGTCTTGGTTGCTCTGGTATGGGCTTGGAGCAATCGGCTTAGCTGGCGCGATTTACTACCTAAGTAAATCCGATTGGCGCAGAGTCATAAATCAGGTTCCAGTGGAACTAACACTAATTTTGGCATTGATGATTGGTTCATCTTTTTGGTCCTTTTACCCGAGCCAAACGGTCACAAGTTTCCTCCTAGAAATATCTCTCGTCATAGTCGCCCTTTTCTTTGTTGCACATTTTACTTGGCGTCAGATTCTAAACATTTTTGCCAACACAATACGCGCCATAATCTTTGGCACATTATCAGTTGAACTGATAAGCGCACTCTTCAAGCTTGTCCCCGCAAGCGGAGAAGATAACGGCATCCTTAATTTTCTTCAGAGTCTGGGAAAGCTCGCCGATGGAAGAACTATTGATGATCTGCTACTTCGAAACAACTTCATGGCCGCCTGGGCGCTGTTTGGGGTAATCACTTTCCTTATTGAATTCTTCATCAGCAACCGTCACAGGGTCTTAACTTTTGTAAGCCTTGGCCTAAGCATTCTGACGATTACGCTCTCAAGATCAGCAGGAATTATCTTCGCTTCAGTTGCGGTGATTCTGGCTGCGATTGTCTTGCTGGTTGCTGAAGGTAAAGATCGTGACACTAGGCATCGGTACTACCGAATCGCTTGGGTAGCAGCTGGAAGCGCAGGCTTCTTAGTGCTTATCTTCCGAAGAGCAGTGTTTGAGTTTTTGGGTAAGAGCCCGGACATGACACATAGGAGTGGCATTTGGCGCAATGTCTTCTCCTTAATTTCAGAGCGACCGCTTGAAGGCTGGGGATTTTCTGGAGTTTGGGTGCCGGGTGTGCAGCCATTTTCTGGCCTAGTAGTAATCAACGGAATTGAATATTTTCAGGCCCACAACGCTTACTTAGACATCTGGTTACAAATCGGACTAGTTGGCTTGGTGCTCTTTCTTATTCTCTTCACTAGAACATTTGTAAAGACTTGGCGTTTAGGAGTGCATCACAGCAATGCCCTATACCTCTGGCCGATCCTGATTCTTGTTGCACAGCTGATAAGGGCAATTACTGAATCGAGACTGTTAATTCAATCAGCCATGTTGATGCTGCTTATATTTGCTGTGAAGTCCTATGACCCAGAAGCAATGCTCGAAGAGAATTCCAAGGAGCCTAAGTTGGAAACCCTTCGCAAGGGGCCAATTACCAAATTAAAAAAGCGCTAAGGCAGTTTAATTATTTGACCAATTGAGATTCGGTTGGGATTGGTAATCGAGTTCAACTGCATCAATATTTGAACTGTCGTCTTAAATTTCACGGCGACCGAGCTCAAAGAGTCTCCAGCGACGATTGTGTATGACTTTACCTTCGGGTCTGGTTCGACTGCCTTAATAGCGACCTTTACTTCAGGCCCAAGGGGAAGATTATCCAAGAATGCCTGCGGCACCCAAGTTATGGCTGGATCTTTTAGATTGTCTAACTTATAGTCCGAAAGGTTTCTAAAAGGGAGCTTCTTTCCTTTTGAAACTTTATAGGCTTTGTATTTTGTTTTCTTAGTCTTAGGGTCAGTGGTTTTGAGTCCAACGTAGTGACCGAAAGGCTTATCTGAAATTGCTGTAGTTAGCAAAGCACAAGTTTCTGGGCTTAGGCTCGTTGCTCTACCTGGGTAATCTTTAGCCAGTTCAGTTCCAACAGCATACAATTTTGAATCTGCAACGACATAGATCAAACCTTTGCACCTGAGTTTGAAAGAACCCAATTCTTCTGAATCGTCGTAACCAACAAGCTGTAGCGGTGACAAAGCTCTCGCTGTCGGCAGTGTCAGTTTCATCGACGTTGGCCCCAGAGTTACTATTCGAGTGGCACCGTCGATAATTCCAACCTGTGAAGTCTTCTTGTTTTGAACAATCACTGCTTTTGGCAGAATCATCACGCTTTTAGGAATGAGACTTAGTCCAGTCGGCGAAATGGTGAAGGTGTCCGTATGCTCCATACCAACACCGAGAATGGCTCTATCCTCCGAGTTGTAGGTTGCTCTCAATTGCCCATCTTTGAGTTGGTAGATGGTGGTTATTCCTGCTGCCTTAACAAAACTGAAGCCAGTGATCTCGTTTGCATCTGCAGGAAAGATGTCTCGGAGGGCATTTGGAATTGGCGTGGCTTGCTTTACCCAGTCCGAGGTATCGCTGACTCTTATCAGGCCATTGTTAGTAAGGAACCAGTTGTGTAAGTCATCATCAACAAGCAGTGAGGATATTGGAGTTCCAGCAACTAGTGAGATAACTCCCTGAGAAGATAACGTGCCAGTTGACTTTCTAAACCATTGGGTGAAATCAACATCTGCTCTTGTCTCAGGATCTATCTCAAAATACTTCCCGTCGACAATTACTGCATCGAGCTTTTTATCGCGATTGATAAAGAGACTGTGGTCTTTGGCAATCGGCATTCCCCATGGCAGATAACTAAATGAAGTTATAGGCAAAGGTGAGGATGCTTTGACGACAATGTTTGCTTCACTGAGGGACATATCGTCTAGGACTTCGCGCTTTGCGCCTGCTGAGATGTAATACCTAGTTCCATCCGAATTCACAATCATCGGAGAAATTCCCATAGTCGCTGCAGTAAAACGAACTGTGGTCAAAGCGTTTAGCTTTGCATCTTCGGTCGCAACAGCCTTGCTGCAGTTAAAGCCCATCGATGGCGCTCTTGCGCAATCAAGTGGGAACTTTGTAGTTGCATTAATCAAGAAATAAGAGGTAGTTGCCGGTGCGACCGGAATGTTCTTCAAAACTCCGGTGATGTCTGGCCTGAAAGCTCCAGTTGGTAAAGCATCCAACTGCACTTGGGTTAGTTGCACTGCTTTGGTGCAGTCCAACCCCATGTTTGTTGCCTGCTCACAGCCTGCGATTAGATACTTCTTACCTTCACTCACAAAGAAATAGGTGCTTACGTTATTCACCGGTGCGGTCTTTATGATTCTGGTCATTGGAATGCCGGTCTTGAAGGAATCAAGGTATGCGGTTGAGATTTCACCAAGCGGGCCTAATGGAGCGAGGTCAGTTACCAAAGTTGGATCAGTGATTGGATACTTGATGTCGTTCGAAATAAAGTACGGGTCGCTGGTTGAGCTCTTGAGCAAGAAACCTCCACCGATGGGTGAGCCAAACCAATCCCAGTAGAAGCGCCAGAAGTTTCTATTGCCATACGCTGAACAGTTATCCCCTGATCCTCTGAGGTTGTTTAGAGCGGCTTGGTTAGGTGTGAACGGTGTGTAGTAATACAAGTTGGCTGTTGCTTGGCTTTTTAGAGTGAAGGAAGCTCGGCCGCAGTTTCTCTTTGCATCTGGATGATAGGAGATGGAAATATCTCGACCAGGTTTCAGATAGGTGAAAGATCCATTTGGATCTCCGTACCACTGAAACTGTCCTGCGGCTTTGTATAGCTGGTTGAATAATCCTGTCCAAACTTTGCCACAGATGCCAGGATCGCTATCAGGACAGCCATAACCCATTGCCGCTTTATACATATATGGCGACGGGATGCTGGCCTGAACCAAACCCTGTTCCTTCTGCAGCGTTACTAAAAGCACTCTTGGGTTAATCCCACATGCATGTGCAATGTCATAAATGATTTGTGCCGCCGAAGCCTTTTTTCTGGCAGTCATCGCCGCACACTTACCGGTATCAGCAACTTTTTCAGGAGTGTCAGCTTTGTAATCTTTGAGGCATGGCATACCGGTCGGCCCAGATTTACAAACCGGCACCTGCGATTCCAGGAACCTTTGTATTTCTTCAACGGTCATGGTGCCAAAGTCAAAGAACACACTGTCGCTAATAATTAGGCCGGGATCAAACTTCGAGCCGTCTAAGGCAGTAGCAGGAGTTATCGCAGACAAACTAAGCGAGGTCAGCAACAGTGCAACTGTTGCAACCCAAAACTTAGTTGGCCGCTTCCAAACCACTTAGATAGTCACCGAACTTGGAGCGGACTCTCCAAAGTATTTATCAGATTCATAGCTAACAGTTATGGTTCCTTGCCCTGCTGGCAATCCACCTAGGTTTATTTCCAAGGGATGGCACTGGGTGTTCGCGGCGTTTGATTCAGCGGGTTCGCTAACCTTCACAGTCTTTGATCCACTGGTAAAAGTTGCTGTGCAAGTTCCGCCGTCTTCACTGAAGTTCGTGACTTGGGCGATTACTTGAATGACTCCATTCGGAGAGTCAACATAGGCATCCAGTATTTCAACTGTGGCTTCCTTTTTATCCGTAGGCGTCGGAGTCGGAGTTTCAGTCTCAGTTGGGTCTGGAGTTGAAGTTTCAGTGGCTGTCTTAGTTGGGCTAGGGCTATCGGTTGGTTTACCCCAGTTTGGGTATAAAACAGAGCAGCCACTGAGGACGGCAACCAAAAGAACGGCTGTGATGAGTAAAGGTAACTTTTTCATGTTTTTAGACTAACTTTCAGAGCCCAATAAGTGGCACTGCGAAACTGGGAGAAGCCTATTTATACTTTCTCAATTTCACGGCTATCAAGTGCCTCATCAGGAAGAAGTCGGGGTTATCAGCCTGAATTAACGGATATGACAACTGCAAGCTCTTCAAGCCCTGTGACTTAGCTTTTAGCGCTAAGTCAATAAGTTCTCCCACCGATCCGCTTGGAATATCGGTTCTAATCAACTTTGCGCTGGCCCCAGCGATAGCGCCAAAGCGCAGCACTAAGGTTGGCAGGTCAATCTTTTTCAAAACAATAGCTTCAACTTCACGCTGACGTTTCATGCGGTCATAGTCAGTGGTGTTATGTCGAGACCTTGCATACCAAAGTGCTGTTCGGCCATCCATGTGCTGTTTACCTTTTTCAATCCAACTCATGGCATCAGGGCAACCCTCTCTTTGTGAATAGAGATTTTGATCACAAGGGACTTGACCACCAATTGGAAGAGCTTTTTTAACATTCACGTCAATGCCGCCGAGTGCATTAACCAGCCCGGTGAATGATTTCATATTGATAAGGACATACGCATCAATTTTTAGACCGGTCACCCATTGCACAGCTGACTTAGTCGCTTCTATTCCTGGCGTTGAGCCATGCCTTCTTGCATCTGGATAAAGCTTGGAATAGTTATCTGTGGTCGATTTGTAAATTGCATTCAGCATGCAATCGCCACCACAGTCATGGTTAAACCCGTATGGAAATACTTTCCGGATTGGGGTCCCCTTGGTGAACTGAATGTGGGTCAGGTTTCTAGGAAGACCGATGTTAACTGTTTGACCTGTGGTTGCAGAAATACTCATGACTGCAATGCTGTCCGGACGTAATCCAAAACGATCAGATCCCGAGTCTCCGCCTAGGAGCAGGATGTTGTATCGACCCTTATGTTGTTGCAGAGAGCCCGATTCGGTAAAGATGTTGGAAAAGAAGTTACTTGCACTAATGGTTGTTGAACCAATAGTTCCAATCATTAGCGAGCTAAACAGTGCAGTGATAGTTATAGCTACCAAGACGATTGGCCTAGAGGTGCCCACGGCATTAGGCCTAATTAGACGTACGGAATCTAGCGAGAGAATTGCCAGAAGAAACGAGTATCCGATAAAAAGAAATCCCAGTGGAATGGCTATGAAAGCTGTTGTAAAGATATTGAATAAAGCAATCTTGTAAAGCAAGGCAAAAAGCAAACTGATGATCAAAAATCCCCAGAAACCAAATGTAAAGAATAAACCCAACCTGCCAAGTTTTCTATTACCGGCAACTACTTGAGCTGATCCTGGCACCAAAAAGTTTAAGGCAATAATCCACCAGGCACGCTTAGCCATCTGTTTACTGCTGGCACGATCGACATCGCGAAATGGCGTGTGAATCTCGCCGCTGGGGTTACGACGACTCATAGCTGCGATTTAAGGTTCTGGTTCTTGATTTCAACCTGTGCTGCGAGTGAAGTGCTGAAAGCATCCAGAGCTGCTGCAACTCTTTCGTCGTAGGCTCCGATAACTCTCGCCGCCAAAATGCCTGCATTGCGAGCTCCGTCTATTGACACCGTTGCCACAGGAATACCGGCGGGCATTTGAACAATGGACAATAGGGAATCCATGCCATCAAGATTCTTAAGTTTTACCGGAACACCAATAACCGGGAGTATGGAAACTGAAGCAATCATGCCAGGCAAATGGGCGGCACCGCCAGCACCAGCAATGATGACCTTTATACCTCGACCAGCTGCTGCCTTACCCCACTCAATCATGCGATCTGGGGTGCGATGAGCGGAAAGAACTTCAACCTCATACTCAATCCCGAATTCTTTTAGGGCTTGGGCGGCATCACTCATGATTGCCCAGTCGCTATCTGAGCCCATAATTACTCCAACAATGGGTGCAGTCATGGTTTCTCCTAGATTCTTGATTACTTCTGCAAGTCTAGATTTACCCACCGTGAAATCAGGTTAGGCAAGCAGGGCGTTATAGGTAGCTAGGGCTTGAGCTCTGGCATCAGCCAATGAGTCGCTAGATAGAGCGGTGATATGACCCATCTTGCGGCCAAGCCGATATTCCTTACCGTAGAGGTGAATGTGTGAAGTATTCTCGAGCACCCAAGCATTCTCGAAGCGCTCAGCAAAAGTATTTGCAGTTTCTGGTCCTAACAAATTCAGCATCACTGCAAAAGCACTCGTTCCCTCAGTTGAACCAAGTGGGAGATCTAGGACAGCTCTTAGGTGTTGCTCGAACTGACTGGTCACCGACCCATCAATGGTGAAGTGACCTGAGTTATGCGGACGCATCGCTAGCTCATTCACTAAAAGCTTTCCATCAACAGTTTCAAAAAGTTCTACCGCCAAAACACCAGTTACTCCAAGACCGGTTGCAATAACTTCAGCAATCTTCGCTGCTTGCTCATGATCTGCAGCTGCAGCCGGCGAGTGAACCTCTGCACAAACACCAGCTCGCTGAATGGTTTCAACTACCGGCCAGGCTGACCACTGACCGCTGGTGTTTCTGGCAGATAGTTGTGCCAACTCACGAACAAAGTTAACTTTCTCCTCGATTAGAAGTGCTTTTCCTTCAGCTAACCAATCTGTAGCATCCGAAGCCGCAGTAATTACTCGAACACCTTTACCGTCATAACCGCCGGTTGCCGTTTTTAGAACGGCAACCCCTCCGTGAGCACTTATAAATGAATCAATGTCCGCGTCTGAACTAACCTCTGCCCAAGCAGGGATAGGAACACCTAACTCAGCTAGACGCTTGCGCATTGCCAGTTTGTTTTGCGCAAAAAGCAATGCTTTTGGTGATGGTTGAACATTCACACCATCAGCAATAAGTGTTTCAAGTATGTGCAGTGGGACATGTTCGTGATCAAAGGTGACCACATCGACAGTCTTTGCAAAATCTCTTACTGTTTGAAGATCGGTGTAGTCACCAACAGTCGCTGCCAATTTTGCCGGTGACTGCTCTGCTTCAGCCAACACTTTTATTTCAAAACCAAGTTCAATGGCAGGCACAATCATCATTCGAGCTAGCTGTCCGCCGCCGATGATTCCTACTGTTCTAAGCACAATGTATTCTTTCAGTTCGCTCTAGTTTTAGCTCTCGAAGCAAGTTGCGCTTCAATGACACGAACAAGTCTCTTCGACTTTCCAACTTTAGTGAGAACAAGATCTTGACCGAATTCTCGATGCAGCTGAATGTCCCCCGAGACAGCCATAAATGACTTACTAACTGAAACTCCAGTTATCTCATTCCAGCTCGCCTGGTCTGCTTCTCTTCCAGTTAACCCTCGGTAGATCACAATTCGATTTGAAGAAATAACGTAGCGACTGGTGAAGAATCGGACCGACGGCAACAGCCAGAAGATTAGGCCGGCAACTAAAGCAACCGCCAAAACTGTTTGATGCTGCCAAGGCAAGGTTGATCTGGAATCTAGAAAAAAGAACAAACCAGCGATAACACCTAAAAGTAGTACTGGAAGTATTAGAGCAGAACCGTGCCTACGGATAGCTGCGAGTTCTTTTTCGCTAAAGGAGTTCTCTGCTGTGCTCACTTGCCTATTGTCGCAAGTGTTTAATGTCTCCAGCGGCAACGGCACGAATTTCTAACGGGTCACTCAAGGCCACCAGGAGTCTCCCGTCGTTATCCAGGCCAGCTGCTTTACCCGTGAACTCAGATTCATCGGGTAGTTGCACTAATACTTGAGAACCAATTGTTGACGAGGCTTCAAGTACTTCAGCTCTAAGTCCACTTACTTCAGCGTCTCCAGATGCATCCGAGAACTCCTCGTAGAGGCGCTTAAGTGAGGCCAGATAGCGAACCAGAATGTCATCTAACTCAAAGCCATGGACTTCATGAAGCGCTAGAGAAGTAGCAGATTGAATGGGAAGAGCTAACTTTGTTTGTTTGAGATTCAAACCAGCACCGATGACGACTCCATCACCAGCAGGTAAAACTTCTGTGAGAATGCCAGAAATCTTCTCCCCACCAACAAGGACATCATTTGGCCACTTCAAACTAACTTCTGACTCATGGATTAGAGATCGAACGCAGTTGGTCATGGCCAACCCCGCCATCAGAGGGAGCCAGCCAAATCTAGCGATATCGAAGGTTTTTGGCCGAAGCAGGACAGATACCGCCAAAGCATCGCCTGGGTTTGCCACCCAAGAGCGATCCAACCTGCCCCTTCCTGCAGTCTGGTTATCTGTAACCAAGACACTGAAATCAGGCCATTCTGCGGGTGTTTGGGCGGCTCTCGCCAGCAATTCCGTGTTTGTTGAGCCTATTTCAGGCAAATAAAGGACTTTTGATGAAAATTCAGAACTTGCGGATAATTCCATAACCATAAGGTTAGACCCTCCTACCGACACCTCTTGGATAGAGTTGCTCTAAGCCAGAGAAATCAAACTAATTGGAGCTCCGCTTTGACCGATAAGAAACAACCCGACCTCTCAACGACTGCCGGAAGAATCGAAGACCTGCGCAACCGCTATCACGAAGCTGTCTACGCCAGTGGTGAAGCAGCCATCGCTAAACAGCATGCCAAGGGCAAGAAAACCGCTCGTGAACGCATCGAGCTACTTCTAGACCCAGGTTCATTTGTTGAGATGGATGAATTCGTTAGACATCGCTCAACCGCTTTCGGGATGGACAAGAACCGTCCCTACGGTGACTCTGTAGTGACTGGTTTTGGAACTATTGGTGGCCGCCAGGTTGCTCTGTTCTCCCAAGATTTCACCATCTTTGGTGGCTCCCTTGGTGAAGCTGCTGGAAACAAGATCATCAAGATTATGGATCTTGCTATTGCAACCGGTGTCCCCCTTATCGGAATTCTTGACTCAGGTGGTGCTCGTATTCAAGAAGGTGTCATCGCTCTTGGTAAGTATGGTGAAATCTTCAAGCGTCACACCATGGCTTCCGGAGTGATTCCGCAGTTATCCATCATTCTTGGCCCAGCTGCCGGTGGGGCAGTTTATGGTCCAGCTCTTACCGATTTTGTCATCATGGTTGATAAGACTTCAAACATGTTTGTTACTGGCCCTGATGTGATCAAGACCGTCACCGGTGAAGTAGTTGAGATGGAAGCACTCGGTGGAGCTTTAGCTCACAACCAGACTTCTGGTGTTGCTCACTACCTTGCCAGCGATGAAGAAGATGCCTTGGACTATGCAAGAAACTTGCTCAGTTACTTGCCAGAAAATAACCTCAGTGAAACCATTAGCTACGAAGCAAGTGGTTCATTAGAAATCACTGATGCTGATCGTGAACTGAACACAATCATTCCTGATTCACCTAACCAGCCATACAGCATGATCAAGGTAATCGAATCAATAGTTGACGAAAACCAGTTCTTAGAAGTGCAACCGCTGTTCGCACCAAATATCGTGATTGGTTTTGCTCGTATTGCAGGGTCTTCTGTTGCGATTGTCGCTAACCAACCAAATGCGCTTGCAGGAACACTCAACATTGATGCAGCTGAAAAAGCAGCTCGCTTTGTTCGTTTTGCGGACGCCTTCTCGATTCCAGTTCTAACTTTGGTTGACGTGCCCGGTTACTTGCCAGGAGCGGATCAAGAGTGGGCCGGAGTTATTCGTCGTGGTGCAAAACTTATTTATGCTTACGCGGAAGCCACAGTCCCTCTGGTAACAGTGATTACCCGTAAAGCTTACGGAGGCGCATACATCGTTATGGGCTCCAAGCAACTTGGCGCTGACATCAACCTAGCTTGGCCAACTGCAGAGATTGCAGTTATGGGTGGCGAAGGTGCAGTGAACATCTTGTTCAAGGACAAGCTAAAAGCGGCTGAAGAAGCTGGTGAAGACATCAAGAAGGTGAGAGCCCAGTTAGCTGCTGAATACACCTATAGCGTTGCTAGTCCTTATCTTGCCGCTGAACGTGGTGAGCTAGATGGCATCATCGAGCCGGCCGCTACTCGCATCTCGGTAATCAAAGCGCTAGCTGCGCTTAAGACAAAGCGTGCTGCAACACCTCCTAAAAAGCATGGAAATATCCCACTGTAATGAGTGCTGAAGAGAACATCGCTGAGAACATCAAGGTCGTGGCTGGAAATCCAACACCAGCAGAATTAGCCGCCGTGATAGCTATCCTTGAAGTCACCCATTCTGAGGTCGCTGCTGCCAAGAAACTTATAAAAAAGCCAGCCTCGTCTTGGACTCGCAACGTCGGGAACCTTCGAAGCGACCTATCCCCTGGCTCAGCCCAATGGCAAGCCCAATACCGACCAGGCATTGATTAAACAGGACTAGATTTATCTTCAGGTTTCAACAATCTGAAAGGACCTGAAATGACCCGTGAACCATCAGAACTAGATCTACTAGCCGAAGACTGGGTAAAGACGTTAGTTGAGCTAAGCCCAGAATTTGCTACCTACGCAGGTTTCAAAGTTGGCGAGGACAAATTAGAAGACACCAGCCCAGAAGGTGTTGCTGAATTCAATAGACGCGAAAAAGAAATGCTAGCCAAAGTTGAGGCAACTGCCGTTAGAGATGACATTGATAAAGTCACCAAACTGGCAATGACTTCGACGCTGAAACTCAGTGATGAAATTTATGAAGCTGGAATCTGGCGAAGAGATCTAAACCCAATTGCGTCACCTGCTCAAGGCATCAGAGATATTTTTGATCTCAGCCCAACAGCAACAGAAGAGAACTGGTCAAACATCTCCAAGCGCATGTTAGCGGTAGACAACGCTGTCAATGGATACATCGCAACGCTACGAGAAGGAATCAAACACAATGACACTCCTGCAATTCGTCAGATCAAACTGGCAATTACTCAGGCTGAACAACTACTCACTCCAGATGGTTTCTTCAGAAAATTTGCTGCTAACGCAGAGGCAACCGAAGGTTCAATTCCTGAATCTCTCAAGGCTGAACTTCTAGCATCTGCAGAGGCCGCTACCGAAGGTTATGCAAAGCTAACTAACTTCTTCAAGGAAGAACTTCTTCCTGCTGGAAATACGGAAGACGCAATCGGCCGTGAGCGATATTCTCTTCTCAGCGCAATCTATCTTGGAAAGCGAGTAGACCTGGATGAGACATACGAGTGGGGTAAAGAAGAACTTGCTCGTGTCACTGCAGAACAAAATGCAGTTGCTAATGAGATTAAGCCAGGGGCTACAGTTCAGGAAGCTATCGAATTCTTATATAACGACCCAAAGCGTAAGCTTCACGGCACTGATGAATTACAACGTTGGATGCAGAAGCTCTCTGACGCAGCAATCGAAAAACTAAGTGGCACTCACTTCGATATCGCAGAACCACTTAGAAAACTTGAGTGCATGATTGCTCCAACTCAGCACGGTGGCATCTACTACACCAGCCCAACCGATGACTTCTCAAGGCCAGGCAGAATGTGGTGGTCTGTTCCAGTTGGTGTTACCGAGTTCGACACTTGGCGTGAAACTACAACTGTTTATCATGAAGGAGTGCCAGGTCACCACCTTCAGATCGCTCAGAAGGTATACAACAAGGCAGATCTAAACTCATGGCGCAGACTGGCTTCTTGGTCTTCAGGCCACGGTGAAGGTTGGGCACTCTACGCAGAGCGTCTAATGCAAGAACTTGGGTTCCTGGATGATCCAGGTGATCGTTTGGGAATGCTGGATGGTCAGCGTATGCGTGCAGCCCGTGTGGTTTTAGACATTGGTGTTCACCTAGGTAAGCCAAGACTTGATGGCACCGGTAAGTGGGACTTCGACTACGCACTTGATTTCATGAGCAAGAACGTAAACATGTCTGAGCAGTTCATCAACTTTGAAGTGCACCGTTACTTCGGTTGGCCAGGACAAGCTCCTTCATACAAGATTGGTCAAAGAATCTGGGAGCAGATCAGAGACGAATACAAAAAGCGTCAAGGTGCGAATTTCAACATCAAGGAATTCCACATGAAGGCTCTGAACCTAGGAAGTATCGGATTAGATACACTGGAAACAGCTTTGCTGGGATAAGTGAAGGTCGTGCGGTGGCTCCTCTGAAAAGGGGAGCCATCTCCCATTTAAGCCTGTCCCCCAAAGTGGGGACTAATACTCACCTTGGATGTTCGGCAGATTAGAAGTTGCGGAGTTTAGTTTTATTCCGTCAAGTGAATTTCTGATAATCAAGGGGATGAGAGATTCACTCCAGGGGACGGGCCAGGAGTTGGTAATTGCCAACTCCCAGGCCCGTTGGGGGTTAAGCGCTAAGTCGCAGAGAAACTAATGGCTCTGCTTGTCCTTGAATTGTGGCTACCACCGTCAATGCAAAACTCTCTCCCCTTGGGCTTCTAATCGTGACTCGGCCTTTGGTGACACCTTGCAATGCAGATACAGCTTGATTCAACAATCCCACTTTCACAGTTAGCTCTAAGTGATCTGTTCCCCCCTCGTCAAGCACTGCCACATCAACACCAAGGTTTCGCAATCTTTGAATCTCACTTTTCATTTCTGAAGTGAGCAGGTTTCTACCTCTGATTTCATCACGCAAACTGAGTTCCAATAACTTTGTTTCCCGCTTGCGTTCTTCAGTTAAGGAAGTTTTAGATTCAGCAATCTCAGTCAGCATCGGGATTGCTGCGCCTAGTACCACTTGAAGGCGAGTGGTGCGTTCGCTTCTAGTTGCTGTCGTTGCAGCAATCTGTGCCCTGGAGGTTTGTTCTTGTAAACGGTAGGCATCAACTTCTGAGTTTGCCTTCTGTATTCCAGCCGAGACACCTAAGCCGGCTAGCACTAATACGACTGCCCCAACCAGTCCGCTGGTCAATGCAGCAATCGGACCATAGTGAATGAGAAGTTGAGCTGCTAAAGCTAGAGTTCCGATAACTGCAAGCAATCTCTGCTGACGAACTGCGGTGACAGTCAGAATTACAGAAGTGCCCATGACCACCCAGCCACCAACACTTTGATCGTTGATAGCGTCTCTTTGAGAAATAACCAGAGCCGGCATGATGATGGCTGCAAAAAGGTTGTATAGACCTTGGGCTAAAGGAAGTTTTAGTCCTCTGTATACCAAGAAAGATGACGCTGCCGCAATCAGATAAACAATTAGAGCAAAGAGCTCTAAATTCCGCTCAAGTGGATTCGGAAGCAACATCGATTGGACTGGCAAATAAATTGCGTAGATAAATGGAATGATGGACGCCACCCATCGTCGAATAGAGATCATGCTTGACTCCATTCCAGTATCACAGTGGTTCCTTTTCTTGGAGCTGAAACGATGTGTGCTTTGCCAGCAACACCTTGCATGCGTCCATGAATTGAGAGCTTGATACCCAGGCGACCGCGAGGCAACCGGTTTGGCCTAAAGCCAACTCCATCATCCTTGATCACAATCTTTAGATTCCCCTGCGACGACTTGAGGTGAACCTCTCGCTTTGCTTTAGACCCAGCATGAACAATAGAGTTCTGGACCGCTTGAATTGTTGCTTCAGTTAGGGCAGAGGCCACGTCCCCACTAACTTCGATAGAACTAAGACAGGTCTTCTTGTATTCGATATCTGGGTCCAGCCTTTGCACGGCTGCTATTACTGAATCAAAAAGTGGAGAGCAAAAGACGCTTGCTGATTCTTCGTAACTGGCATCCGCGTTCTGGAGACGGTGGATAGCTAAAGTGGCAAGCTCAGCAGATGCTCTTGTTTCTTCTTCTGAATTAGAACTACCTGCGCTGATAAGAGCAGTTAATACACTGTCGTGAACCAGAGCATCTAGCCTAGATCGCTCTTTGGATTGGGCCTCAACTTGTGCTGCCAGGATCGCAGCTTCCACTCTTTGACTATTAGCTATGTCACTTTTTCCAGCTGCATTTCTGAGCATTAGCGCAATGACTGCAACAGACCCATTGGTAAGAATTGTGTATAGGCCATCGAGAATTAAACTGCTCAATGGATGTGAGCCTCCAATTGGTGTCGAAAATATGTACTGGGTTAGCACATTCCCAACCACATAGTAGGTAATCACCCAACGCAGCTTAAAACTTAGCGCTGAAGCCAACCAGCCGGTTGACATCGCCCACCAAACAAACGGGTAAAAGTGTCCATCTACCCCAGGGTTAGTTGAAACCATGAACGGCCAACACATTGGCAGTAGCAATGCGAAGCAGGCGTGTACTCGCAAATAAACGTAATTAGCTGATCCAAACCAAAAGGTAACCGCATAAGCAAGAGTTGTTGCCCAGAGGACACCCATAATGGTCCAAGCCAGCGGTTGATTCAGTAATGGCAATTGAGCATAGAAGTTAGCGAAGCCTTCAAGTGCAAACAAAATCGAGCCAGCAGAAAGCGCTCGTCCGATCAACCGATCTACCTTTGCACTGGCAAAAGTTGAAGTAGGTCCTAGCTTCCCCTTCATTAGAGCAGCTCTCCCGGATACTCATTGTCCTCAATTAGGCGAATAAGTAATTCAGACTTACCGCGGACGGGTCTTCCAACGTCAGAGTATTTATGTCTTACCCGATCGATGTGCTCCTTAGCGGTGCTGTTGGAAACCTTTAGTTCGAATGCGACCTGCTTCAATGACATTCCCGAGGCATAGAGGCGAACTACTTCTAGTTCTCGCTCAGTGAGTTTCACTTTGAACTCTTGATCTGAATCAATAGCAGCAATGGTTTCAGTGGTGTTCACGATGGTGCCATCAGCAACCAGGCTTATTGCGGCAAACAGCTCATCCATCTGCTGACTCTTGGTAATCAGAGTGGCTGCCCCTGCACTCAGCGCTGCCCGCACTTGAGATTTTCTATCTGCGATTGAGAATATGACAACTTCGCTACCATGCTCGATAAGTGTTTTTACATTTGCTGCTGGCTCACTGCCGTCAGCTAGAGAAAGATCTAAAACAATTACCTGCGGTTTAGTTTTCAGGTTTGGCATGAGTTCATCAACACTGGCAGCGCTTGCTACCAGGTGCAATCCTCGTTGAGCACAAGCCCCCGCGAAGCCAAGACGTATGGCTTCGTGGTCATCGACTATGGCAACGGTAATGCTCATTTCACCAGACTAACTATTGTCTCGAAGTGATGAGTATGCGGGAATAAGTCATAGGAAGCAATCTTGGCGATTTTGTAGCCAGCTTCTGTTAAAGGTTTCAGATCCCTGCTCAGTGCAATTGGGTCACAGGCAACATAAATCAGATGAGACGGAGATAACTCTAAGAGTCTCTCGATAACATGCTTGCCGGCGCCTGCTCTAGGTGGATCAATAATTACAGTGCTCTTAGCCTTGAGCTTTCCATGGGAAGCAAGTTCATCCAGAAAGCGCTCAGTTGGTAAAGCAACAGATTTGGCACCTTTGATGTCTACTAGGTTGCGCCTAGCATCCTCGGCTGCATTCTTTGCAGCTTCAACTGTTGTGATCTTTAGGTGTAAACCAAAAGCACTGGCCAACGCGCCGCTGAATAAACCAACTCCACCATAGAGGTCATAGTTTTGCCCCTGTGAATCAAAGTTCTGCGCCTTAGCCATTGCCACAACTTCGGCCGCCAAGAGGTTTGCAGCTTCTTTGTGGACCTGCCAAAATGCTCCGGCTGACAATCTGAATGTGCGGCCACCGGCACGCTCAATAAACTTTTCTTCACCTTTGAGTTTTTTATCCACTGTCCATTGAATCTGCCCAGTGCTCGAGTAAGCAATCTCAATCTTTTTGACGTCTTGCCAATTCTTAGTATGAAGCCCAAGCTCTTCAATATCAGCAACTGCTAGTGGAAGTTTCTTTACACGAACAACGTCATGGCTGCGTTCCCTATAGGGACCAGCATCACCATTTTCATCAACATGCAGTTGAACACGTGTGCGATAACCCAAACCATTTGCTTCGTTGTCCCCAGGAGCTGACTGAACCTCAACTCGCATATCGATGCCCGCAAAACGAGCAAGGCCTTCCTGCAGCACATCTGCTTTCAGTTCACGCTGACGAGCAAGTTTGATGTGACCAAATTCAGCACCTCCGGCTAATTCAGCATTTTTCCAAATGTGTGGAACACGATCAGGCGAAGCCTGCACAATTTCAACTGGCTCTGCGCGACAAAATGAACCACCCTTGTCCTCAAAGACTCTGACCTTGGCAATTTCGCCAGGTAGGACATGGGACACAAAAACAACTCTCCCCTCGTGGCGAGCCACGAAGATTCCACCGTGCGCAACCTTCTCGATTTGCACTTGAATGACTTGGTCTAACCAGTTAGTTGTTTTATTCACTAAATAAGTGTTTCACAGTGCGTTGGGTAGTCTTGACCCGTGACCAAAATCGTTTTAGCTTCGACCTCCCCAGCAAGGCTTCGCTTACTCAAAGATGCTGGCATCGATCCCCTCGTTATAGCTCCTGGCGTTGATGAAGAACATGTTGCCGACATGGCGATGCAGGCAGGACTTATTGCTAATACTGCAGATCTGGTTCTCTTGCTAGCTAAAGCTAAAGCAGAAGCTGTGGTAAATCATCCAGATGCTCAAGGTGCGCTGATTATTGGCTGCGATAGCGCTCTGGACCTAGACGGTGAGGCCCTTGGTAAACCTCATGAACCTGAGGTCGCAATTGAACGTTGGAAGAGTATGAGGGGACGCTCAGGACGCCTTTACACCGGTCACTGGTTAATCGATAACCGTATTTCAACCCCAATGCCCCCTGCCACAGGCCATGCCAGCAACACCACGGTGCACTTTGCTGACCTATCAGATGGCGAGATTATGGCTTACGTGGGAACAGGTGAACCGTTGGAGGTAGCGGGAGCTTTCACCATAGATGGCCTAGGTGGAGCCTTTATCAAGGCTATCGAGGGCGATGCCCACACCGTAGTTGGCCTGAGCCTAACTACCCTTAGAGAGCTCTGCCTGAAGCTAGATGTCGACTATCCAAGCCTTTGGCGCAGGTAAATAGGTAGGCTTAATACCTATGACTGCCTCAAACACAGCCAAGATAACTAAAGTTCTGATCGCTAACCGCGGTGAGATTGCCGTCCGCATCATTAGGGCCGCTAAAGATGCTGGTATTTCTTCAGTTGCCATCTATGCAGACCAAGACCGCGATGCACTGCACTCCAGAATGGCCGATGAGGCATATGCCCTAAATGGCACCACCAGCGCAGACACCTATTTGGTCATCGAAAAGATTATTGATATTGCAAAGCGCTCAGGTGCTAACGCAATTCACCCCGGCTATGGCTTTCTCGCAGAAAATGCTTCCTTCGCTCAGGCCGTCATTGATGCTGGCATCATCTGGATCGGGCCTTCCCCAAAAGCCATTGACCAGCTAGGTGACAAAGTATCTGCTCGTCACGTCGCCGAGAAAGTTGGCGCACCACTTGCCCCTGGAACTCTAAACCCTGTCTCTGGTGCGGCTGAAGTATTAGAGTTTGTCGCCGTTCATGGTTTACCAATCGCCATCAAAGCTGCCTACGGTGGCGGTGGTCGAGGAATCAAAGTTGTTTACGACCAAGATGAAATTGCTGACGCTTTCGAATCAGCAACCCGTGAAGCGGTAGCTGCTTTCGGCAGAGGCGAATGTTTCGTTGAGAAGTATCTGGAAAAACCACGTCACGTGGAGACTCAGTGTCTAGCAGATGCTTTCGGAAATGTAGTTGTTGTTTCAACCAGAGACTGCTCTTTACAGCGCAGACACCAGAAACTTGTTGAAGAAGCACCTGCTCCGTTCCTTACCGAAGATCAGGTTAAGCGTCTGTACGAATCCTCTAAAGCAATCTTGAAAGAGGTTGGCTATCAGGGAGCTGGAACCTGTGAGTTCCTAGTAGCTCAAGATGGCACAATCTCATTCTTGGAAGTAAACACCAGATTGCAGGTAGAGCACCCAGTCTCTGAAGAGGTAACCGGACTTGATCTTGTTCGTGAACAGTTCAGAATTGCTGAAGGTGGCAAGTTAGATTACGCAGACCCAGTGATAAAAGGTCACTCTTTCGAATTCCGCATCAACGGTGAAGACGCTGGAAGAAACTTCATGCCGGCCCCGGGATCAGTGACAGTATTCAAAGTTCCTGGCGGCCCTGGTGTTCGCATCGATACCGGTGTTGAGGCAGGCTCAGAGATCTCTGGATCATTTGACTCGATGATCGCAAAGCTGATTGTTACTGGTTCCACAAGAGCTGAAGCCCTAGAGCGTTCAAGAAGAGCTCTAGCTGAATTACAAGTTGAAGGAATGCCAACAGTTCTTCCTTTCCACCGCAAGATTGTCAATGATCCTGCCTTTATTGGCTCAAAGGGTAAATTCGGCATCTATACTCGGTGGATTGAAACCGAGTGGAACAACGACATCGAACCTTGGTCTGGTAACTCAGCAGAAGGAACTCCTGCTCCTGAGCGCGACAGCGTAGTAATCGAAGTTGATGGCAAGAGAATTGAAGTCACCCTGCCTAAGCAACTGTTTGCAGCCGGTGGCACTAGACCTGCGCACTCAACTCCTAAGCGTAAAGCTCACGCCAACGTGCAGATTGATTCAGGTAAAGCACTGACCTCTCAGATGCAGGCAACAGTTGTAAAGATTGCTGTCACAGAAGGCGAAGAAGTCAAAGCAGGGCAGCAACTGCTAGTGCTAGAAGCCATGAAGATGGAGTCCCCGCAAAACGCTCTAAGAGACTCTGTCATAAAGAAGATCCACGTATCAGTAGGCTCAACCGTTCCTGCAGGAACACTTTTGATTGAGTTTGAAGACTAATTTACCTTTGATTTATTGCTGAATGCTTTTGCCTAGATTTGCTTGTGGCTAGGCAAGTTAGACTCAAGTTATGAGCAATCCATTGGACGATCCAAAGGCGGATCCTTTCGAAATAGCCTCCCTAGCCGCAGCAGTAATTGCTGAACGCTCTGGAGTAAAGACTCACGATATCGCCATGACTCTTGGTTCTGGTTGGGCTAAGTCTGCAGACCTAATCGGTGAAACTATTGCAACTATCGATGCCGCTGATCTTCCTGGTTTTAACCGCAGTGAGGTAGTTGGACATGTTTCAACCATTCGATCCATTTTGTTGCCAACAGGTAAGCATGCTCTAGTTCTTGGTGCTAGAACTCACTTCTACGAAGGTCACGGAGTTAGACGTGTAGTGCACGGTGTTAGAACTGCTGCAGCAGCTGGTTGCAAGATTATGATTTTGACTAATGGTGCCGGTGGTATCAAGACTTCTTGGGCACCTGGGACTCCTGTGCTAATTAGTGATCACATCAATTTCACCTCAGCAAGCCCTAT
>Ga0114964_10000241_pt1 | contig 41525 bp, 48 predicted proteins | sample C_131016_MF_Meta_FD_92638 | JGI IMG/M metagenome (GOLD analysis project Ga0114964, IMG submission 92638) | Freshwater microbial communities from Lake Croche, Canada to study carbon cycling - C_131016_MF_MetaG | ecosystem: Environmental > Aquatic > Freshwater > Lake | place: Lake Croche, Canada... | reverse complement strand
CGAGATGGGGGTGTTGGTGCAGATGGGGGCGGGGCGGGGGACGCGGTATCGGCTTGTTGGGAAAACTAAACAACCTTAATTAAATTCACAAATTGCTCTGCGAGTACCTTGATCTTTTTTATGGATCTAATGTCTCGGGGTGCAGTGAATATGCTCCAGTACTTTGCCTCGTTCCATTCAAACTTGCGCAACTTGGATCCAGGTTCGGAACGCTGAGTGATAAAGCCCCAAAACCACAAATCATCCCAAATAAGCATATATTCATTAGAGTAATGCTCCAGTGCCTGATTAATGGAATGAAAACTCCACTTCCTACTTCCATCGATCTGAGAAAAGATGTTTTGAATGACAGCATCAACCGGCAGATAAAGTCGTTCATTCGTCAGGACCAGATCATTCCAAACAAGAGACTTCAACTCTTTCTCGCAACAGGCGATCCAAATATTTCGTACAAACAAGGCGGCTGTTTTGTGGCCCCAACCTTCTTGGCTAGCTAACGCCAAAACCATATCGGTATGTGAGTCGCGGGAGACGAAGGTACAAAACCCACTATAAGAATCAAGGTAGTCTTTGCTTTCATGAATTGCCTTCCAAAATTCGGCTACTTTATCTAGCCTTGGTTTCGACTGTGTATTGACAGCACGCTCTAGCAAGAGACGCATACGTTCACGAGGTGAGTCACAAGCATTGAGCGTCTGTTTCACATAGCCGTGCTGGATAAGGCGGTTGTAGTTTTGATGTCGCTTAAGAAAATTAAAAACCTCTTTTATTTTCTTAGTTGTTGGGTCATCCCTCATGGAACATCAGCCCAGCTTCTTCATCAGCAAGGCATTCACCTGACCCGGATTGGCCTTGCCCTTGCTGGCCTTCATGATCGGGCCGACCAAACCGTTCAATGCCTTGGCATTACCCGCCTTGAACTCTTCCACGTTTTTGGGGTTGGCGGCCAGCACGTCGTCGATGATCTTTTCCAGCTCGCCGGTGTCGTTCATCTGCTTGAGGCCTTTGGCTTCGATGATGGCGTCGACTTCGCCCTCACCGTTCCATAAGCCTTCAAACACCTGACGCGCTGCGTTGTTGCTGATGGTGTTGTCGCTGATACGGCCGATCAGGGCGGCCAGTTGAGCCGCACTCACCGGCGATTGCTCGATCGCCATTTCGCTGGCGTTCAGCCGACGTGAAACTTCGCCCATGATCCAGTTGCTGGCCAGTTTGGGCTGGCCGCAGGCTTTGGCCGTGGCTTCGAAGTAATCGGCCATCGCTCTGTTTGAAACCAATGAGCGAGCGTCGTATTCCGAGAGACCGTAAACAACTTGGTTGTAGGCACTCTCGATATCACTGCGAAGGGTTTTCTTGTATTCCTCGTTGCCCATGAAGCGTTGAACACGGGCCTCTGGCAATTCTGGCAATTGCGCTTTTACCTTTTCCACCCACTCACGAGAAATCACCAGCGGCGGCAGGTCCGGATCAGGGAAGTAGCGGTAGTCGGCGGCGTCTTCCTTGGTGCGCATGGCGCGGGTCTCGCCCGTGTCGGGGTCGAACAGCACCGTGGCTTGTTGGATGGCGTGGCCGTCTTCGATTTGGTCGATCTGCCAGCGCACTTCGTAGTCAATCGCCTGCTGCATGAACTTGAAGCTGTTCAGGTTCTTGATCTCGCGGCGTGTGCCCAAGGGTTGGCCGGGTTTGCGCACCGACACGTTGGCGTCGCAACGGAAACTACCCTCTTGCATGTTGCCGTCACAAATGCCGATCCAGGTGACGATTTTGTGCAGCTCTTTGGCATAAGCCACAGCTTCGTCGCTGCCGCGCATGTCGGGCTGGGTCACGATCTCCAAGAGCGGCGTGCCAGCGCGGTTCAGGTCGATGCCGGATTGGCCACCACCTCCCAGTGCTGAGTCTTCGTGCAGCGATTTGCCCGCGTCTTCTTCGAGGTGGGCGCGCTCCAAGCGCACGGTTTTGCGCACCGTCTCTTGGCCTTCTTCCAAAAAGAACGACACCTCACCGCCTTGCACCACCGGGATCTCGAACTGGCTGATCTGATAGCCCTTGGGCAGGTCGGGGTAGAAGTAGTTTTTGCGCGCAAAAATGCTGCGCTCGGCGATGTGGGCGTTGATGGCCAAGCCGAACTCGATGGCGCGTTCCACGGCGCCCATGTTCATTACGGGCAGCGTGCCGGGCAGGGCCATGTCCACCGCGCAGGCTTGTGTGTTGGGCTCGGCACCAAACGCCACCGAGGCGCGGCTGAAGATCTTGCTTTGGGTCGAGAGTTGGGCGTGTGTTTCGAAGCCGATGACGACCTCGTAGCCTTGGACGAGTTTGCTCATGTCAGATGCCCTGCGGCTTGCGAAGGTGGAAATCGGTCGCTTGTTGCAGGCGGTGTGCCGCGTTCAGCAACTGGGCTTCTTTGAAGTAGTTGCCAATCAGCTGCAATCCCACAGGCATGCTGCCAGCGCCAAAGCCTGCGGGCACGCTCATGCCGGGCAAACCCGCCAGCGATGCGGGCAGGGTGAAAATGTCGGCCAGGTAGTCGGCCACCGGGTCGCCCGCGTTCTCGCCCAACTTCCAGGCCACCGACGGGGCCACCGGGCCAGCAATGACGTCGCATTGTTTGAACGCGTTTTGGAAGTCATCGGCGATCATGCGGCGGATTTTTTGCGCTTGCAGATAGTAGGCGTCGTAATACCCATGCGAGAGCACATAAGCGCCGGTCATGATGCGGCGCTTGACCTCGTTGCCAAAGCCTTCGGCGCGGGTTTTTTTGTACATGTCCACCAGGTCGGTGTAGTCCTTGGCGCGGTGGCCGAACTTCACGCCGTCAAAGCGGCTCAGGTTGGAGCTGGCTTCGGCCGGGGCAATGATGTAGTACACCGGAATCGACAGCTCGGTGCGCGGCAGGCTGATGGGCACCAGCTTGGCGCCCAGCTTTTCGTATTCGCGCAAAGCGCCATCCACCGCCGCGCGCACATCGGCGTGCAGGCCTTCGCCAAAGAACTCTTTGGGAATGCCAATGCGCAGGCCTTCGAGCGAATTGTTCAGTGATGGGCTGAAGTCTTCGCTGGGCATGTCCAGCGAAGTCGAGTCGCGGTCCAGGTCAGCACCACACATGGCGCTCAAAAGCAGCGCGCAGTCTTCGGCGCTGCGGGCCATGGGGCCGGCCTGGTCCAAGCTCGACGCATAGGCGATCATGCCGTAACGGCTGGCGCGGCCATAGGTGGGCTTGATGCCGGTGATGCCGCAAAAGCTGGCGGGCTGGCGGATCGAGCCACCGGTGTCGGTGCCGGTGGCGGCCGGGGCCAGGCCAGCGGCCACGGCCGCTGCGCTGCCACCCGACGAGCCGCCTGGGACGCGGGCTGTGTCCCAGGGGTTTTGCACCGGGCCGTAAGCCGAGTTTTCGTTGGCCGAGCCCATGGCGAATTCGTCGCAATTGAGCTTGCCCAGCGTGACCATGCCCGCTGTGCGCAGGCGCTGCACCACGGTGGCGTCAAACGGCGAGCGGTAGCCGCTCAGAATTTTGGAGCCCGCGGTGGTGGCGAAGTCGCGCGTCACAAACACGTCTTTGTGGGCCACGGGCACGCCTTCCAGCGGTCCGGCGGTGCCGTCGGCCAGTTTGGCGTCTGACGCGCGGGCTTGGGCCAGCGTGGCTTCGCTGTCGATGTCCAAAAATGCGTTGTGCGGGTTGCCGCCCAGGCGGGCCAAAAAACGCGTCGCCACTTCGACGGCGCTGACTTCTTTGGTGTGTAAAAGACTGGCCAGCGCTTTCACGCTGAGGTTGTGCAGATCACTCATGGCTTACTCGATGACTTTGGGAACCAGGAACAAGCCACGCTCGACGGCCGGGGCGCTTTGCTGGCTCAGGTCACGTTGGTTCGGCTCGCTGGCCAGGTCGGGGCGCAGACGCAGCGTGATGTCCTGGATGGCTGCCACGGGGTGGGCCATGGGCTCAATGCCGGTGGTGTCCACGGCCTGCATGGCTTGCACGATGCCAAAAAAGCCGTTGATTTGCGCCAGCATGCGCTCGCCTTCATTCGGCTGGAGTTCCAACCGGGCCAAATTGGCGATCCGGTCGATGTCCTGAGAGGTCAATGCCATAGGTATACAAATAAAGAGTGTCGCCAGGTAAACCGTGAATTAAAGGGTTCAAAACCCCGCCGTTTCACAGGGGATGCGTTATTATCCAGTGTTTAGCGTAATCCCTAACAGACAGGGCTTGCTGCTGAGTTTTTCAGATTTTTTCATGCCTGGCTTGCGTTGCTTTCACATGGACTCGGCCACAAAGGACTTTTGCCATGTTTTCCTCTTTCCGTCGGTATTTTTCCAGCGATCTCGCGATCGATCTGGGCACCGCCAACACCTTGATTTTTGTGCGCGACAAAGGCATTGTTCTGGACGAGCCTTCGGTGGTTGCCATCCGCCACGAAGGCGGCCCGCAAGGTAAAAAAACCCTGCAAGCCGTGGGCCACGAAGCCAAGGCCATGCTGGGCAAAGTGCCCGGCAACATCGAAGCCATTCGCCCCATGAAAGATGGCGTGATTGCCGACTTCACGGTGACCGAGCAAATGCTCAAACAATTCATCCGCATGGTGCACCCCCGCGGCACTTTCCGCCCCAGCCCGCGCATCATCATTTGCGTGCCTTGCGGCTCTACCCAAGTCGAGCGCCGTGCGATCCGCGAATCCGCATTGGGCGCAGGCGCTTCCGAAGTATTTTTGATTGAAGAACCAATGGCCGCGGCCATTGGTGCCGGTCTGCCGGTCTCTGAGGCTTCGGGCTCGATGGTCGTTGACATTGGTGGCGGCACCACCGAGGTGGGCGTCATCTCTTTGGGCGGCATGGTCTACAAGGGCAGCGTGCGCGTGGGCGGCGACAAGTTTGACGAAGCCATCATCAATTACATCCGCCGCAATTACGGCATGTTGATCGGTGAGCCCACGGCAGAAGCCATCAAAAAGAAAATCGGTTCGGCATTTCCCGGCAGCGAAGTGCGCGAGATGGAAGTCAAAGGCCGCAATCTTTCTGAAGGCGTGCCGCGCAGTTTCACCATCAGCAGCAACGAGATCCTCGAAGCCCTGACCGACCCGCTGAACAACATCGTCTCGGCCGTTAAAACCGCGCTGGAACAAACCCCACCGGAATTGGGCGCTGACATTGCCGAGCGCGGCATGATGCTGACCGGTGGCGGCGCACTTTTACGCGACCTGGACCGCTTGCTGGCCGAAGAAACCGGCTTGCCCGTCTTGGTGGCCGAAGACCCGCTGACCTGCGTCGCACGGGGTTGCGGCATGGCGCTCGAGCGCATGGACCGTCTGGGCAGTATTTTCACCAGCGAATAAGCCAAGGCACCTGTTTGCGCGAGCCCCATGTCCCTGGAGTCGATTGACCATACCCCTCCGCCTTTTTTCAGGCAGGGCTTGTCGGCACTTTCCAAACTGGCTTTGTTCGGGCTTTTGGCTGTGCTCTTGATGGTGTCTGATGAGCGTTTCAAAATCACCAACCCTTTGCGCTCGACGATTGCGACGGTCATGTCGCCGCTGCAGTGGCTGATCCTGCAGCCCGGTTACGCGATGGGCTACCTGGGCAGCTATCTGGTGTCTTTGCAAGAAGCACGGGCACTGGTCGCCCAAAACGACAAAAAGCTGACCCTGGATACGCTGAAACTGCAAAAGATAGAGCAGTTGCAAATTGAAAATGGCCACTTGCGCAAACTCCTCAATTTGCGGCCTCAGCTGTCGGTCAGCGCCCACACCGTGCAGGTTCTGTATGAAACGCCCGACCCTTACAGCCACCGGATTGTGATTGACAAAGGCGTGTTCGAAGGCATTGCCCTGGGCTCCCCGGTAATTGATGATTCGGGCGTTTTGGGCCAAGTCACCCGCGTCTACCCCATGGTCAGCGAAGTCACTTTGCTGACCGACCGTGATCAAAGCATCCCGGTCATGAACGCCCGCACCGGTCAGCGCAACATAGCTTTTGGCAACCCAGGACATGCCAGAGGCGAACTCGAGCTGCGTTTCGTCCCGCCTGGGGCCGACGTCGAAGTGGGCGACTTGCTGACCACGAGCGGGATTGACGGTGTGTATCCCGCTGGGCTGCATGTCGCCACCGTCAGCGGCATCGATCGCCGAACCGATGCCGCTTTCGCACGCATCCACGCCAGGCCCCTGTCCAACAAAGAAGGGCGCCATTTGCTGGTCCTGCAACAAGCCAAAGAACTGGCTGCGCCACCCGCGGACATCGCACCCAAACCGGTGCGCAGTAAAAACAGGGGTGACATCAAAGACGCTCTACCGGCGATGGATATCAGTGAAATAGGCAGCCCAGGCGTTCGTCCATGATCATGGAGCGTGGCAAACCTTTGTTGTCGCCGGTGGATCCGCCGTTCATCTGGCTGAGTTTGTTCTTGGCCTTGATCCTGAACATGCTGATCGGTTTAGGTAACTACTTTTGGACACCCGATCTGCTGGCCATGGCCCTGGTTTTTTGGAGCGTGCATCAACCGCGCCGGGTCGGCATCGGGGCTGCTTTTGCATGTGGCCTTTTGATGGATGTGCACGAGTCGGCCCTGCTTGGGCAAAATGCCTTGGCTTACACACTGCTGTGCTTTGGCGCCCTGAGCATCCACCGCCGTTTGCTTTGGTTTCCAGTGCATCAGCAGTCCATCCAAGTGCTGCCCCTGTTTGCCCTCGCAGCCTTAGCCGAGTGGCTCACGCGTTTGTGCTTGGGCCAGGCGCTGTTCAGTTGGGGTTTGCTTTTGGCCCCCTTGATTCAGGCGGCGCTGTGGCCTGTTCTGAGCACCTTGCTGTTGATTCCCCAGCGGCGTGACCGTTCTTCTGCGCTCAACCGCACGCTTTGAGATGCCATCCTGGTTGCCCTCGCTGGCCGAACTTCGCAACTCGCAGCTGGAGATTTACAAATTCCGCGCCCGGGTGGTGGCCACGCAGTTATTCGTCATGGTGTGCTTTGGCTTGTTGGTCACTCGCTTGGTTTATTTGCAGGTCATTCGCCATGAGGACCTCCAAGAACAAGCCGAAGACAACCGCACGGCCATCATCCCCACAGTCCCTACACGCGGCATTATTTTTGACCGCAATGGTGAAATCCTGGCCAGCAACTATTCGGCTTACACCCTGGAGATCACGCCCGTCAAAGTGCCGGACTTGGAAGCCACGATCGAAGGACTGTCGCAACTGATCGATATCCAAGCGCGTGACAAACGCCGTTTCAAGCGGTTGCGCGAAGAATCCAAGGGCTTTGACTCGCTGCCCATCCGTACCCGCCTGACGGACAATGAAGTGGCCCGATTTGCTGCGCAGCGCTACCGCTTTCCTGGTGTAGACATCAAAGCCCGTCTGTTTCGCCAATACCCCTTTGGTGACTTGGCCAGTCACGTCATTGGCTACATCGGTCGCATCAGCCCCAAAGAAAAAGTGCGGCTCGAAGACGAAGATGAAGACGGCAACTACCTCGGCACCGAATACATAGGCAAACTGGGCATCGAGCAGCGCTACGAACACGCCCTGCATGGCATTACGGGTGTGCAAGAGATCGAGACTTCGGCGGGCGGTCGGGCCGTGCGCCGATTGGCCAGCCACCCCGCGACACCGGGTCAAAACGTGGTGCTGACCATTGACATCAAGCTGCAAAAAATGGTTGAAGACCTGTTTGGCAACCGGCGTGGCGCGCTGGTGGCGATCGATCCAAACAGTGGCGAAGTCCTGGCTTTTGTCAGCAAACCGACTTTCGACCCCAATTTGTTTGTAGAAGGCATTGACGTTGAGAACTGGAAAGCCTTGAGCGAATCCATTGACAAACCGCTGCTCAACCGCGCACTGCGCGGCACCTATCCCCCAGGATCGACCTACAAGCCGTTCATGGCCATGGCAGCGCTCACAACAGGCAAACGTGCGGCCAACACCATCATCAATGACAACGGTTCGTGGACCTTTGGCAACCACACCTTCCGCAGCCACGGCGATGGCGGGCTGGGGCCCGTGGACATGGTGCGCTCCATCGTTTTGTCGAGCAACGTGTATTACTACTCGTTGGCCAACGATTTGGGTGTCGACACGATCCACGATTTCATGAAACCCATGGGATTTGGGCAGCCCACCGGGCTTGACCTGCCGGGCGAAGTGCGCGGCGTCTTGCCCAGCACCGAGTGGAAGCGCAACACCTACAAAAAGCCAGAACAACAAAAATGGTATGCGGGCGAAACCATTTCCCTGGGCATTGGGCAGGGTTACAACGCCTTCACCATGCTGCAACTGGCGCATGCCACGGCCACACTGGCTCAAGGCGGCATCAAATACACGCCAAGGCTGGTCATGGGCACGCAAGACGCTTTGAGTCATGCCAATATGCCCGTGCCAACCACTGCGCCTGTGGACTTGGGCTTCAATCCCGAGCATGTGGCTGTGGTTCACAAAGGATTGGTGGGCGTTGCACGCGAAGGCACCTCCGCGCGCGTTTTTGCTGGTGCAGGCTACCAAAGCGCCGGCAAAACGGGCACCGCGCAAGCGGTGACCATCGGCCAGAAAGACAAATATAACGCCGTCAAACTGGAAGAACACCTGCGAGATCATGCGCTTTACATGGCCTTCGCCCCCGCAGAAAAGCCCAAAATCGCGCTCGCCGTGATTGTAGAAAATGCCGGTTTTGGCGCTGCACATGCGGCCCCGATAGCGCGGCGCGTGTTTGATTATTGGCTGCTCAACCAATACCCCAGCGAAGAAGATATCGCCGCAGTCCAAAAAGGCCTGGCCCCAACCCCCATCGGGACTTCACGCAACAAAGCGGATGTCCGCCTGAACTGATCACTTTAAGGCTCATATCAAAGTGAGCGCCTTCAAAGTATCAGAAAAAAAACCTCTTTTTTGAAGCCGATCGCGGGCAGCGTACGCCAATTGGCTGATTCGCAAATCGTTTTTTTTGTTCAGAATTCCACCACTTTTTTGGAATTTTTGATTTTCGTGGCCCCTCAAAAACACTTTTTACGCACCCCCACTTGGCTGCCACACCTGACCGCGGTGTGCTTGGTCTGTCTGGCTGGGCGCGCAAGCGCCCAAACAATGGTCGATGTCGTGCAACGCGCCTTGTCCCTGTACCCGGCCATTTTGTCGGCCCAGGCCAAAGCCGAAGCTGCGCGAGCAGACATTGCACGCGCACGCAGCGCGTATTACCCCCAAATCGGATTGGGTCTGAACCGCAACAGTTTTTCATCAGGCTCTATGCCCTCATCGGTAGGCACCAATGTGCTGTCACCGAATGCCAAAATCAACCTCTGGTCCGGTGGCCGCATTGAAGCCGATGCCGAGCGGTCCGAGGCCTTGGCCTTGGCCAGCGAATTGCAAAAAGCAGGCACGATGGATGATGTGGCGCTGCTTGCGGTGGAATCTTATTTGAATTGGGCCCGCACGGCGGATCTGTACGCCTTGGCCGTGCGGAACCTGGAATCCCACCGGGTCACCCTGGAAGATATTCGCAAAATCGTAGCCGTCGACACCGGCCGTCGCATCGACTATGAACAAGCCCTGGTGCGGATGGAAAACGCTTCCATCACCTTGTCCCAGCGCAAAGCGGATCTGGCGCAAGCCATGCAAAAAGTAGCCCGTTTTTGGCCTGAAAACCTGTCTGCTCGCCCTGAAAAACTCGACGAAATGGCCGGCGACGAGGGTCCTTTGGGCAAAGTGCCCAACTCCATTTCGCAAACCATGAACATGGTCAGCGATGACTTGCCCAGCATCGCCCAACAGCGCGCCAACGTCAAAGCCGCACAAGCGGCGGTGAAATATGCCCAAAGCAATTACTGGCCCACCGTGGACTTGTCCGTGAACCGCCAGTTCAACGCCAACACCTTGCGTCAAGAAACACTGACCCAGTTGTCAGCCAACATGCCGGTTTACAACGGCGGGGCTGCGTCCGCCCAAGTCGATGCCGCCAACAGTCAACTCACAGCAGCGCAATTTGCACTCGAAGAAGCCCGCATTTTGGCACGCGAAAAAGCGGGGCTGGCATGGCAAGAGTGGAGCTCGGCCCGGTCCCGAACGGCACTGGGCTCTTCGCAGTCTTTCATGGGCGACAAAGTGGTCGAAGGCTACCGCGCCCAGTTCCGTTTGGCGCGTCGCTCTTTGCTCGATTTGCTCAACATTCAAAACGAGGCGTTCACCTACCAAAGCTCTGCACGCTCGGCCTTCCATGATGAGCGCACAGCCCGCGCCCGACTTCTGGCTTCGACCGGCGAGTTGGCCAACCGTTTCTCTCTGGGTGCGCCGTCTGTTTCTGAGCCAGAACGTACGGCCCCGAACCGCCTAAGCACAGCACCCGAGCGATTTGAGTTTCCCGATGTCTCCAATGAAGCTCGCCCCCGGATTTCCAGGTAATTTTTCATGAGTCTAGCCCCCCCTGTTTCGCCTGACAAAGCGAGCCCCACTGCCAATGCAGATCCTTTGTTGATTTGTTTGGCACTGACAGCCAAACTGCTGGGTAAACCCGTGCATGTGCCCGTACTGCGTGCTGGTTTTGCCCTGGACGACGAAGGTCGCATTCCCTTGGGCACCTACCCAGATCTGGCCCACCAACATGGCTTGCTGGCCGCGTGGTCACGCACCCAACTCAAAGCCATTCCCAGCTATGTGCTGCCCGTGTTGGTGCCCCTCCATGACGGGCGTGCCTGCGTCCTCAAGGCGATCCAAGGCGAAAGCGTGGTGGTTTTGTGGGCTGAATCAGGCATGCAAGAGAGCACCGTTCCAGGTGACCAATTGCAAGCCCTGGCCCGCGAAGAAGTCCTGATCCTCAAACTGCCGCCGGTGCGCAGCGACCAGACGCTGGCGCCAATGCAAGGTGCTGCATTCAGTTGGTTCTGGGGCACCCTGTGGCGCTTCAGGCACTTTTATGTCGAATCCATGCTGGCCACGGTCGTAGCCAACGTGCTCACTTTGGCCAGCGTGTTCTTCACCATGAACGTGTACGACCGGGTCGTCCCGACCCAAGCCTACGCATCGCTGTGGACCTTGGCCATTGGCACTGCGGTGGCGATTGTGATGGAATTCATCATGCGCTGGCTCAAAGCCCGACTGGTGGACCTGGGCGGCAAAAAAGCCGACCTGGCCATCAACGCCACCTTGCTGCGCGAGGTCATGTCCATCAAGCTGGAGCACCGGCCGCAATCGATCGGTATTTTCTCCAGTTCCATGCGCGACTTTGAGTCGCTGCGCGACTTCTTCTCCTCCGCATCCTTGGTGGTGCTGGCCGACATGCCTTTTGTGCTGATGTTTCTGGCCCTGATCGCCATTGTGGCTGGACCTCTGGCTTGGGTGCCTGCGCTGGCAGTGCCCATCCTGATTGGCATTGGCTTGACAGCGCAAAAACCCCTGATGACGGCCATGCGAGCCAACATGAAAGAGTCTGGCGACAAGCAAAGTGTGCTGGTCGAATCGGTGCTCAATCTGGAGCTGCTCAAGGCGCACAACGCTGAAAGCTACCTGCAACGCCGCTGGGAAGCGGCCAACCTGGCCGGCTCAGACGCCTACAAACAAATGCGCTCCTTGACCAACTGGATCATGGGCTTTACCACCGCGCTGACGCAGCTGGTGACGGTCATCATGGTGGTCTATGGCGTGTACTTGATTCACGCCAACGCCTTGACATTGGGCGGCTTGATCGCCTCGGTGATTTTGGCTGGGCGAGCCTTGGGGCCACTGGGCAGCGTCATGTCCTTGGCGACGCGCTACCAACAAGCCGTCAGCTCCTTGGAAACACTTGACGGATTGATGAAACGGCCGCGCGACCGTGTCGTGGGCCGCAACTATGTTGTGCCTGAAATCATTCATGGCGAGCTCGATGCGCAACAACTCGAATTTGCTTACCCCGGCGAACACAAAATTCCAGTCATCAAACGCTTGTCGATGAAAATTGGCGCGGGCCAAAAAATGGCCATGCTGGGCCGCGTGGGCAGCGGTAAAAGCACGCTGCTGCGGTTGATGTCGGGTTTGTACACCCCGCTGGCTGGCAGCATTCGGGTGGATGGCGTTGACATTCAGCAGCTCGAACCCGCTGAATTGCGCAGTCGCATTGGCTATGTGGGGCAAGATCCTCAATTGTTCATGGGCACATTGCGCGAAAACCTGGTGTTGTCCGACAGCTGGATCAGCGATGCCAAAATCATCGAAGCGCTCAAAGCGGTCCATATTTACGAACTGGTCGCGGCGCACCCACGCGGTCTGGACATGCCCATCACCGAAGCCGGTGGCGGCTTGTCGGGCGGTCAGCGCCAACTGATTTCCATCGCACGCATGATGCTGCGCGACCCCCAAATTGTGTTCATGGACGAGCCCACAGCCAACATGGACCAAAACACCGAAGCACGTGTGATCGAAGTGCTCAAAGAATGGCTGCAAGGCCGAACCTTGCTGATGTCCACACACCGCCCCCAATTGCTCGAGTGGGCCGACCGCATCGCCGTGATCGAAGGGGGTCAATGTCTGGCCGAAGGACCGAAACAGGAAATGATCGACAAATTGTCTCGGGGGATTGATGTCAACGCCCCGCGCGGCACTGCAATGGGAGTGCCCGCATGAGTTGGTTCCTTCAAAAATCAAGCAGCTCAACCTTTGGCATGCGCACTGTTGAAGACGATGAGCGCCGCGCCAGCACCGTGCTGGTATGGGCAACTGCCCTGACTTTGATCATTTCATTGGTGTGGGCATCGGTCTTTGAACTCGACGAAATCACACGCGGCCAAGGCAAAGTGATTCCCTCCAGCCGCGAACAAGTGATTCAAAGTCTTGATTCCGGCGTCTTGAGCGAGCTCCTTGTGCGAGAAGGCTCCTTGGTCGAGAAAGATCAAATCCTGTTGGAAATCGACTCTGCTCGCTCCGGCGCCGTCTTTCGCGAGGCGCAAGAAAAATTCTTGTCACTCACCGCACTGAACGCTCGCCTGCGGGCCGAAGCCTATGGCACGCCTTTGGTGTTTCCGCCCGAGCTTCGCGCAGAACCCACCTTGATTCAGCAAGAAACACAAGGCTACAACGCGCGGCGCAAAGCCTTGTTTGAATCGATCCACGCCATAGATGCCTCGCTTTCTGCCGTCAGCCGCGAACTGGCTTTGACCGAACCCTTGGTCAACGGCGGCGTCATGTCAGAGGTCGAAGTGCTGCGATTACGCCGTCAACAAGCCGACTTGATGGGCCAAAAGGCCGAAAAACAAAACAGGTACATCACGGACGCCAACAACGAACTGGTGCGGGTTTCATCCGAGTTGTCGCAAACCAAAGAAAACGCTTCAGCGCGAGAAGACGCCTTCAAAAAAGCCACGGTGCGCTCACCGGTTAAAGGCGTTGTGAAAAACGTGCAGGTCACCACCGTCGGTGGCGTGATTCAAGCGGGACAACCTATTTTGGAGATTGTCCCGACGGAAGACGAAATGCTGGTCGAGGCCTATATCAAACCTTCCGAGGTGGCTTTTTTGAAAATTGGCCAGAAAGCGGTTGTCAAATTGTCCTCCTATGACTTTAATAAATACGGCGGGCTGGACGGTGAGCTTGAACACCTGAGCCCAGACACATTGCGTGATGAAAAACAACGCAAACCTGGCAATCCTGTCGAGCTTGAAGAAGGTCTGTACCGCATCTTGGTGCGCATCAAAGACTCCCACCGCGAACGCCATGGCCGCTTGATCCAACCCTCGCCCGGCATGACGGCCACTGTCGAGATTCGAACGGGACATAAAACCGTACTTGAGTATTTATTCCGCCCGCTGCAAAACGTGACACAAGCGTTGCGCGAGCGTTGATTTAGAAAGGTCATCAGATGAAAACCACTGCCATCGCATCCCAACCCTCCGCTGGCCATGCGCCCTTGTTCCCCAAGGGTGTTGGGCAAGAAGCCGCGACAACGGACACGGGTCCTCAATTTTTGAGCACCGCCGAGGCCGCACGCAAGCTGGGCTTGTCCACCACTTTGATCCAAACTTTGGTGGATAACGACGAACTCAAGGGCTGGAAAACACGTGGCGGGCACCGCCGAATTGCGATTCAATCGGTCATGGACTACCAAAACCAATCCGGTCGAAAAAATACCCAGGGCCATCGTGCATTGAGCAGTCCCCGCATCATGGTCGTCATTGAAAACCAAGACCTCATGGCTGCGATGCAAAAGCATTACCGTCAATGGTCTTTCCCTGTCGAGGTTAATTTTCTCGACTCGGTCACCGAAGCTTTGCTGTGTTTTTCGGCACAAGTTCCAGACCAGTTGGTCGCCGAACTGAATATGCCCAGGCCACAGCAGGAAAAAACCATTCAAGCCTTGCTCAATTTCAATGCACGCGAGAAAACGGGCATGTCGATGGTTTTGGTGACCCAAGAAAAAAACCTGTCCACCAGTACCTCCCGGATCACTGACGCAATGGTGCAAATAGTGCCGGGGCCTTTGACACCGACGTGGTTCCATGCCTACTTGACCGGCGTCGCCACGACTTGTCGCTGGTGAAAGAGCCACACACTCGGCCTTTTCATTGACACTGCGTCAAGCCTGTTGTCACTTGATGGCGGTCGGCGTTTCCATCACACGGATTGGAATACCTGGATTGGTGCGGCTGGCGGGGATCGAACCCACGACCCTTGGCTTCGGAGGCCAATACTCTATCCACTGAGCTACAGCCGCATGTCCTTGAGAGCCGGAATTATCGCATGCAGACCAACTTGCCGACCGGATTGCACGCCTAGACTGGCTATAATTGAAGGCTGATTCTCGAGAAACGGAAGGTGTTCTTTTCGTTTCAAGAACCCTGACCCATTTGAGGACGCTATGAGCGACAAAAACCACGACCCAGCGCACGAAGACCACACGGGTCCCGTGAAGACTCCCAAGCAAATGTTGCTGTTGAGTTTATTTTCATTCGTGGTGCCTATTTTCATCATCATTGGTTTGGTCTCTTTTGTGACCTCGGCCAACAAAGAAGCCCCCGGTACAGTGGATATGGAAAAGTCCGTGGCCTTGCGGATTCAAAAAATTGGCTCGGTAGAAGTGCGTGATGCCAATCGGCCACTCAAAGCGGGTGAAGAAGTTTACAAAGTCCAGTGCGCTGCCTGCCACGCCATTGGCGCTGCAGGTTCTCCCAAGTTCGGCGATGCGGTCGCCTGGGGTCCTCGGATCAAAACGGGTTTTGCATCCCTGATGAATTCAGCCCTCAAGGGCAAGGGTGCCATGGGCGCGCAAGGTGGTGGGGATTACTCTGACATTGAAGTCGGTCGTGCGGTGGCTTACATGGCCAATGCTGGAGGGGCTAAATTCGAAGAACCTAAAGCGCCTGCAGCGGTGACGACACCCGCTCAATAAGCTTTTGACACGGTCAAACCGGCTCTTGCAGCCGGTTTTTTTATGGCTGCACTCAGTCTGGCGATAGGGCCTTCAACTGTGCGGTCTCTGGGCTTTGGATGTAATGGTATTTTTCGGGCAGTTCTGCGCCCTGTATTTCTTGGACCTGCCATCTGCCCAACTCCACCGCTTGAGCAACCGTGTTGACATCCATGGTATGGACCAGTCCCACGCCAAGGTCAGTGTGCAGGTAGACGCGGCCCGTTTCGTCCATCAGGCATTCTCGCAGTTGCGCAGGGCGTCCGGTGTGGGCTGAGATGAGCAGGTCAGCTTCCAGGCGCCAAATCCAGGGTGTCGCTTGCAGCTCCACATACACGCGTTGAGGTCCGTTTTGAAAGTACCAACGACCTTGCGCATCGGCTTCGTAATTGCGCGCAATGAACGCGATGAGTTTGCTGTGCGTGAGCAGAGCGCCTTTGGCACCTGGCCGACCGCTCTGGAAGCGGCCTTGGGCCTGGGCGGCTTCGTCACGCATGAACCATTGGCCGCGCTCGTCTAAACCCAACCAACCGAAGCAGTCGGGTACGTTGGGCCATTTGCGCATGGCTTGGTGGACGATGTCATCCATGATCCGCTTTCTCTAATAACCAAGTGCCTACCGCCTGGGGCAGCGCCGCCAAATGGCCCGGCATGGGACCGGCTGCGAATCCCACATGCCCGCCATGCGCTGGCTGCCACAGTTCAACGTGCCGACTGATGTCTTTGTCCTGCGGCAAACTGTGTGCGGGCACGAACGGGTCATTGCGCGCATTCAAGGCCAAGGCGGGCACAGCAATGCGGTGCATCAGGGGTTTCGCAGAGGCGCGGGCCCAGTAGTCAGGTGTGTCTTTGAAGCCGTGCAAGGGCGCTGTGAAAATGTTGTCAAAGGTGAAAAGATCTTTGGCTGCTGACAACGCCTGGGGGTCAAAAAGGCCGGGGTGCTGTTTCAGCTTGGCCAGGGCTTTGGGTTTCATGCTGCGCAAAAACATGCGGGTGTACACCTGCCGGTTAAAGCCTTGTCCAATCGCGTGGCCACTGGCCGTCAAGTCCAAGGGCGAACAAATGGACGCCACAGCTCGGACAGTTTGCGCAGCAGCCTGCCCGTGCTCGCCCGCCCAGCGCATCAAGGCATTGCCGCCCAGTGACACGCCCACCGCCAGCACCGGGTTTTGCGGACCTTGTCTTTGCTGGATGCGTTTGAGGATCCAATCGATTTCTTCATGGTCGCCTGAATGGTAGGCCCGTGGGGCAAGGTTCAGCTCCCCGCTGCAGCCCCTGAAATGCGGTATGGCCAGGCGCAGCTTGGCCTGCTGGGCCCAACTTGCAAAAGACTGCGCATAGTGACTGGCAGACGAACCTTCCAACCCGTGAAAGAGCACCAAGGTTGGCGTCTGAGTGGCTGCATCCATGGACACAAAGTCAACATCAATAAAGTCGCCGTCTGGCGTTGCCCATCTTTCCCGCTCTAACATTGGGGCTGGGCCTTGAAGGGGTTGCGCATACACAGCGGGCCAGATCGTTTGCAGGTGTCCGCCGGGCAACCACCAGGGCGCCGTGTGCTTTTTCAATGCAGCACCACCACAGGCAGTCCAATATCGTGTGCATCGTTGGCTGTCCCAGGGCTCGTATGGTGCGCCACCAGGCGCCAGCCTTGCGGTGTTTTGTGAAACACGTTGGTCGCAAGGACCCAAGCCTTTTGCGGGCCTTGCGGAGTCATGACTTCGACCCGCTCGACCAGATGATGCACTGCACTGGCCAATGATTCGATTTTGTGGACTCGCTCAGGATAGGCTTGGATATTGCCATTGGCAAACATGGTTTCAAAGGCGGAACGGATCGCGCCTGCGCCGATCAGGCGTGGCCCTCCAGGGTGGACGCACACAATGTCCTCTTCATCAGCCCAGCAGCCCATGAGCTTTTGAATATCAGCGCTTTGCAATGCTTCGTAAAAGGCATTCTCAATGTCGTCCGCGCTGCCACCCAGGGTCGCGGCTTGAAGTTTGGCTTGTTTCATAGGGTCGTTGCAGTATCCTCAAGGGTCTTATTGTGCAACCAAAAAAATACCCAGCAAAAGCTGGGTACCGACAAGGTGCAAAAGCGGGCTTATCTGTTGCCGCGAAATCTGCGCAGCGCCGACAATTGCGCCGCCAAAACAGCCAGTTCTGACTGGGCTCGGGCCAAATCAAAATCGGTTTTGGCATTGCGCAAAGTTTCCTCGGCCAGGGCTTTGGCGGCGTTGGCTTTTTCTTCGTCCAGGTCTTTGCCGCGAATGGCGGTGTCAGACAAAACGATCACGCGGTCGGGTTGCACTTCGAGAATGCCACCGGCCACGAAGACAAACTCTTCGCCGCCATCGGCCAATTCGATGCGAACCGAACCGGGCTTGATGCGTGTGATCAGCGGGGTGTGGCGGGGAAAAATACCCAACTCACCCGACTCGCCCGGCAGCGCCACAAACCGGGCTTCCCCCGAGAAAATGGACTCTTCGGCGCTGACCACATTGACGTGGATGGTGTTCATATCAACTCCTGAAAAATGGTGAAAGTGAGCTCAAAGGGCTGGGCTTTCACAGCACAACCCGATGCGTCTTACGCCATTTTTTTGGCCTTTTCGAAGGCTTCGTCGATGGTGCCAACCATGTAGAAGGCTTGCTCCGGCAGGTGATCGCATTCGCCAGCCACAATCATCTTGAAACCCCGAATGGTCTCGGCCAAGGTGACGTACTTGCCAGGCGAGCCGGTGAAGACTTCCGCGACGTGGAAAGGCTGCGACAGGAAACGCTGGATCTTGCGGGCACGGGCCACAGCCAACTTGTCTTCAGGCGCCAAGTCGTCCATGCCCATGATGGCGATGATGTCGCGCAGTTCGCGGTAACGCTGCAGGGTGCCTTGCACTGCACGGGCGGTTTCGTAGTGTTCTTGACCAACCACCAAGGGATCGAGCTGACGGCTGGTAGAGTCCAGTGGGTCCACGGCAGGATAGATGCCGAGGGAGGCGATGTCACGGGACAACACCACTGTGGAGTCCAGGTGAGCAAACGTGGTCGCAGGCGAGGGATCGGTCAAATCGTCCGCTGGCACGTAAACGGCTTGGATGGAAGTGATCGAGCCGACTTTGGTCGATGTGATACGTTCTTGCAAACGGCCCATTTCTTCGGCCAAGGTAGGCTGGTAACCCACAGCAGAAGGCATACGCCCCAACAAGGCGGACACTTCGGTACCGGCCAGGGTGTAGCGGTAAATGTTGTCCACAAAGAACAGCACGTCTTTGCCTTCGTCACGGAACGATTCGGCAATGGTCAGGCCAGTCAAGGCCACACGCAGACGGTTGCCTGGAGGCTCGTTCATCTGACCGTAGACCATGGCCACTTTGGATTCTTCCAGGTGCTCGAGGTTCACGACGCCGGAGTCGGCCATCTCGTGATAGAAGTCGTTGCCTTCACGGGTACGCTCACCCACACCGGCGAACACGGACAAACCGCTGTGCGCTTTGGCGATGTTGTTGATGAGTTCCATCATGTTCACGGTCTTGCCCACGCCGGCACCACCGAACAGGCCGACCTTACCGCCTTTGGCGAAAGGGCACACCAAGTCAATCACCTTGATACCGGTTTCCAGCAGTTCTTGTGACGGGCTCAGTTCGTCGTAAGCCGGGGCTTTGCGGTGAATAGAGGCGGTGAGTTCCTGGCTGACAGGACCACGCTCGTCGATGGGCGAACCCAGCACGTCCATGATCCGGCCCAGTGTGGCTTTACCCACAGGCACGGTGATCGCCTTGCCGGTGTTGGACACGATCAGGCCACGGCGCAGACCGTCGGACGATCCCAGCGCAATGGTTCGCACCACGCCGTCGCCGAGTTGCTGCTGTACTTCGAGGGTCAGCGCAGAGCCGTCCATCTTGAGCGCATCATAAATTTTGGGCATCTGGTGGCGTGGAAATTCCACGTCGACCACGGCACCAATACACTGGACAATTTTTCCTTGGGCTTGCATTTTTCGCTCCAATTAATTTGAATTTGCAGAACTGGGATTCAACCGCTGATCGCGGCTGCGCCGGAGACGATTTCAGACAGTTCTTTGGTAATCGCTGCTTGACGGGTTTTGTTGTAAATGAGCTTGAGCTCACCAATCACATTGCCTGCGTTGTCGGTTGCGGCCTTCATGGCCACCATGCGGGCCGCATGCTCAGAAGCCATGTTTTCGGCCACCGCTTGGTAGACCAAAGCTTCAGCGTAACGCACCAACAAGTCATCAATGACGGTCTGTGCATCAGGCTCGTAAATATAGTCCCAGCCGTGGGATGTCCCGCTGGCCTGGGTTTCAGCGGCCATCTTGTCCGCCGACAAGGGGAGCAGTTGATCCAGAGTAGCCTCTTGGGCCATGGTGCTGATGAACTTGTTGTAACACAGGTACACAGCGCTCAGCTCGCCATTCGAATACGCATCCAGCAGCACCTTGACGGGGCCGATGAGTTTTTCGAGGTGGGGTTTGTCACCCAAGTGCGTGGCATGGGCCACGACTTTGGCATTGGCACGGTTCAAGAAACCGAGGCCCTTGCCGCCGATGGCGACCGCTTGCACCGTTTGACCCGCCGCTTGCGTGTCACGCAACTTGGCTGTGACGGCGCGCAGCAAGTTGGTGTTCAAGCCGCCGCACAAACCCTTGTCTGTGGTGACCACAATGAAGCCCACAGCCTTGCCTTGAACATGTTGCATGTAAGGATGCACATATTCCGGATTGGCCTGCCCAAGGTTGCTCGCGATACTGCGAATTTTTTCGCTGTAAGGACGTGCCGCGCGCATACGCTCCTGCGCCTTGCGCATTTTGGAGACGGAAATCATCTCCATGGCCTTGGTGATCTTCTTGGTGTTTTCCACCGATTTGATCTTGGTGCGTAGTTCCTTGCCTGATGCCATCAGAGGCTCCTTTGGGTCAGGTAGAAATTAAGCAAAGCTTTTCTTGAAAGCAGTCACAGCGGTGGTCAATTCAGCTTCGGCTTCTTTGTCCAGGGCTTGAGAGCTTTCCAGTTTGGCCAGCAAAGCAGCGCACTTGTCTTTGAGATAAGCGTGCAGGCCGTGCTCGAATGGCAAAACTTGTTTGACTTCGATGTCGTCCATGAAGCCTTTGTTCACTGCGAACAGTGTGGCCCCCATCAAGCTGATGGGCAGGGGGCTGTACTGGGCTTGCTTGAGCAATTCGGTCACGCGGGCGCCGCGGTCAAGTTGCTTGCGTGTGGATTCATCCAAATCGGATGCGAATTGGGCAAAAGCGGCCAACTCACGGTACTGAGCCAAGTCGGTACGGATACCGCCGGATTGGCCTTTGATGATCTTGGTTTGCGCAGCGCTACCGACCCGAGACACCGAAATACCCGCGTTAATCGCCGGGCGGATACCGGCATTGAACAAGGAGGTTTCCAAGAAGATTTGACCGTCAGTGATCGAAATCACGTTGGTCGGCACGAAAGCAGAGACGTCACCGGCTTGGGTTTCAATGATGGGCAAAGCCGTCAATGAACCCGTTTTGCCTTTCACGGCGCCTTTGGTGAAGTGCTCGACGTAGTCGGCATTCACGCGGGCGGCACGCTCTAGGAGTCGGCTGTGCAGATAAAAAACATCGCCGGGGTAAGCTTCGCGGCCTGGGGGGCGACGCAACAGCAAAGACACTTGGCGGTAGGCCACGGCTTGCTTGGACAAATCGTCATACACGATCAGGGCGTCTTCGCCGCGGTCGCGGAAGTACTCGCCCATGGTGCAGCCGGAGTAGGCCGAGACATATTGCATCGCTGCAGACTCAGAAGCGGATGCGGCCACCACGATGGTGTAAGCCATGGCACCGGCTTGTTCCAAAGCGCGAACCACGTTCTTGATCGACGAGGCTTTTTGGCCAATCGCAACGTAAACGCAGGTCATGTTCTGACCTTTTTGGTTGATGATGGCGTCAATCGCGACTGCGGTCTTACCTGTCTGACGGTCGCCAATGATCAATTCACGCTGACCACGGCCAATCGGCACCATCGAGTCGATGGACTTCAAGCCAGTTTGCATAGGCTGATCGACCGACTTGCGGGCGATCACGCCGGGCGCGACTTTTTCGATCACGTCGGTCATCTTGGCGTTGATCGGGCCTTTGCCGTCAATTGGCTGACCCAAGGCGTTGACCACGCGGCCAATCAGCTCAGGGCCCACGGGCACTTCCAGAATACGGCCTGTGCACTTGACTGTGTCGCCTTCGGAGATGTGCTCGTATTCACCCAAAATCACGGCGCCAACCGAGTCACGCTCGAGGTTCAGGGCCAGACCGAATGTAGGCACGCCTTCAGCGGTAGCCGGAAACTCCAACATCTCGCCTTGCATCACGTCCGACAGGCCGTGCACGCGCACGATACCGTCTGTCACAGACACCACAGTGCCTTGGTTGCGGATGTCTGCATCGGCAGACAAGCCTTGGATTCGGCTCTTGATCAGCTCAGAAATTTCTGCGGGATTGAGTTGCATGACTCTTTCCTTCTTTCTTTAAATAGGTCCGGTCTCTCGCCGCTTCAAGCGGTAAGAGCCGCTTTCATTTGTTCCAGACGGGCCTTGACGGAAGTGTCGAGCACTTCATCACCCACGACCACACGAATGCCACCAATGAGTGACGCATCGATTTCAACACGCAGGTTGAGCTTGTGGGCAAAGCGTTTTTCAAGTGTTGTGGACAGATCGGCCAATGCTGTTGCATCGATCGCAAAGGCGCTGAAGACGCTAGCGTCTGCAGTGCCGCTCTGTGCATTTTTCAGGGCCCGGAATTGCTTGGCAATTTCAGGGACTGACACAAGCCGGCGATTCTCAATCACCAAACGCAAGAAGTTTTTCCCAGCTTCTGGCAGCGCAGTTTTCACCACACCCGAGATCAGATCAAACAACTGTGCGTCGGACACCTTGGGACTGTCGGAGAACTCGCGCAATTGCGCATCGTGCGCAATGGCGGCGAGCTCTTCCAGCCAAGATGCTGTGCCTGCGAGGTCTGCGGCCTGGGCTTTGTAAAGCGCTTCGGCGTAAGGTCGGGCGATGGTTGCAAGTTCGGCCATGGTCTTCTCTGGCGTTGTGATTAAAGCTCGGTCTTCAGACGGCTCAACAGGTCTGCGTGGACGCCGGCGTCGACTTCCTTGCGGAGAATCTGTTCGGCGCCTTTGACAGCCAAGACCGCAACTTGCTCACGCAAGGCTTCACGGGCTTTGACCACTTGCTGTTCGGCTTCGAGCTTGGCAGCAGCGATGATCTTGTTAGCTTCTTCAGTGGCACGGGCTTTGGCATCCTCAATGAGGGTCTGGGCACGTCGTTCAGCGTCAGCCAAACGGGCGGCCGTTTCAGTGCGAGACTGGCTCAATTCAACCTCGACACGCTGGTAAGCAGTGGCAAGTTCGGATTTGGCTTTGTCTGCTGCTGCAAGGCCGCTGGCGATTTTGTGTGCGCGTTCATCCAGTGCGTTGGCAATGGGTGGCCACACGAATTTCATCGTGAACCACACCAGAATTGCGAAAACGACGGCCTGGAAAAACAGGGTTGCATTGATACTCACGGCAACACCTTTCTTTTGGTTGTTGCAGGAATTACTTCAGAACAAACGGGTTCGCGAAAGCGAACATCATGGCGATACCGACGCCAATCAAGAAAGCCGCATCGATCAAACCAGCCAACAAGAACATTTTGGTTTGCAATTCGTTCATCAATTCAGGCTGACGTGCAGCTGCTTCGAGGTACTTGCTGCCCATGATGCCGATGCCGATGCAAGCGCCGATAGCGCCCAGACCAATGATCAGACCCGCTGCGAGTGCTACATAACCGAGGACGTGTTCCATTTTGTTACTCCTATGGATGTTGATGGAAAGGTTGAGAAAAAAGAAATCAGTGCGCGTCGTGCGCTTGACCGATGTAGACCAAGGTCAACATCATGAAGATGAAGGCCTGCAGTGCAACGATCATGATGTGAAAGACAGCCCAGATAGAGCCCGCAATCACATGCCCAATGGGCAGCAAAATACCCGTCAAAGACATGGCCGCAGTGCCGCCCATCAAAGCGATCAGCATGAAAATCAGTTCGCCGGCGTACATGTTGCCAAACAGTCGCATGCCGTGTGAAACGGTTTTGGCCACGAATTCAATCATTTGAAAGACGAAATTGAAAGGCCACAAAATAGGATGCGCGCCAAAAGGGGCCGTGGTCAGCTCATGGAACCAGCCGCCAATGCCTTTGATCTTGATGTTGTAGAAAACGCAGATCAACAACACCGAAGTCGACATCCCCAAAGTGCTCGACAAGTCGGCGGTGGGCACCACGCGGAAATAATGGATGCTGTGGTCCAAGCCCGTCCACTCAAACACTTTGTGGAACAAGTCCACAGGCAAGAAGTCCATGGAGTTGAGCAGGAAAATCCAAACAAACACGGTCAAAGCCAAAGGCGACACCAGCTTGCGGCTCTCGGCATTGTGCACAATGCCTTTGGCTTGGTTGTCGACCATTTCAACCAGAATCTCGACAGCCGCTTGAAAACGACCCGGCACGCCCGAGGTCACATTGCGCGCCGCTTTCCAAAGCAACAAACTGCCAACCACGCCCAAGAGGAGCGACCAGAACATGGAGTCAAGGTTGAAGACTGAAAAGTCAATGACGCCACCCATGGGCTTGTTTTGCAAGTGGGTGAGGTGGTGACCAATGTAGGCACCAGCGCTTGGAGCAGATTCAGCTGACATTCTTTTGCTCAGATTTGAAATTGACTTTTGGATAAAACAGCGAGCGTGCGCCCAGCGCTATCCAATAAACCTTCATTGTTAAAACCAAGCCCACCAACATGGCGGGCCAACTGACTTGCGGCTCAAGCCTTGGCGCTGTAATCAGCATGGCCAAGGTCAGTCCAATTTTGACGATCTCCCACAACAGAAAACCTGTTACGGACGCTCCGACACTGGCGCGGGTCACCGCACTGGTCATTCCTCTGGCGAACAATGCCGCTGGCACTGCCACGGCCAAGGCACCGTAACCGGCTGACCAAGCCACACTCCATTTAGCGGTCAACAGCCCTGCGAGCAAGGCCACCAACACACCCATCAGCACTTGCGCCACCACCACCCTCCACACGGAAAGCAAGGGTAACTTTTGCCTGAGCAGCTGCGCCTCTTGCGAGGACAACGGCTGAAACGAATCTGTGTCTTGTGCATTTTCAGGCTCGTTATGGGTCACGATTGTCATCATGTTGTATTACACCCAGTTTACAAACCCGACACATTTGTCATTGCAGCCTATGATTATAGGGGATAAAACAAACGACTGACAAGCCCTTGTGCTGCAATCCATTCGTTTGGCCTTGTGATATGGCTGTACGGCACAATCTAGAAGTTCTGATCCAACGGCCGACCATCCTGAACAAGAGACCTTTATGTACGAAGTGACCAAATTTTTTCACTTGGCTGCCGGCTTGATCTGGCTGGGGGGCATGACCACGCTGCTTTGGGCAGTTCGACCCACGGCGGCGGCTCAGTTGGAGCCCCCGCTGCGCATTCCCTTAATGACCGGTGTTTTGGCCAGGTTTTTGGGCTTGGTGGCCGTGTGTATTGCCTTGCTGCTGGTCACCGGCGGCCTGATGTTTTCAGGTGTTGACATGCAAGTAGCCCCCAAGGGCTGGCACGCCATGTTGGGTCTGGGGATTTTGATGTGCGTGATATTCGGGCATTTGTACTTTGTGCCTTTTCGCCGCTTGCAGCGCACTTGCGCTCTGAGCGATTGGCCAGGTGCCGCCAAACAGTTGGCCCAAATCCACATTCTGGTTGTGACGAATTTTGCATTGGGCTGGTTGGCTGTGGCCGCCGTGATCATCTGGCGTTGATTTTTTCTTGAGACATGCCATGAGCGCTTCCGCCCTGCCGCCCCCGTCCATTGACCCGCGCAAAGACACGCTGATCACGTACCCGAGCATCTTTCCGATCAAAGTCATGGGTGCCGCGCACGATGGTTTTGTCCATGCCATGGTGCAAGTGGCGCAGCAATTCGACCCCGGCTTTGATGCTGCCACGGTCGAGTTGCGGCCCAGCAAAGGCGGCAACTATTTGGGCGTGACTTTGTCGGTGACGGCCACCAGCCGTGAACAGCTGGACAACTTGTACCGCGCGCTGACCTCGCATCCGATGGTCAAAATCGTCCTGTAAGGCGTAGGCATGGACTTGCGAAACTGGGGGCAGGTGGATTACCTGGAAACCTATTCGGCCATGCAAACTTTGACTGCCGAGCGCAGTGAAGCCACGTCAGATGCCCTGTGGCTGGCCGAGCATCCGCCTGTCTTCACGCAAGGGCTGGCCGGTCAAGCGGGTCATGTGCTGAATGCAGGCAGCATCCCCGTGATTGCGACCAACCGCGGCGGACAAGTGACCTACCACGGGCCCGGCCAAGTCATGGCCTACCCGCTGATAGACCTGAAACGCGCGGGCTACTACGTCAAAGAATACGTCTACAAACTCGAAGAAGCCGTGATTCGCACACTGCGCCATTTAGGCGTGACAGGTCATCGCGTCACCGGCGCCCCCGGTATTTACGTTCGGCTGGACGACCCCTTTGCCCACATGGCACTGGTCGGGCCTGCCGACCCGCGCGAACCCTTCAAAGGCTTGGGCAAAATCAGCGCCTTGGGCATCAAGGTCAGCCGCCATTGCACTTACCATGGGTTGGCGCTGAACGTGGCCATGGACTTGTCGCCCTTCGAATACATCAATCCGTGTGGTTATGTCGGCTTACGGGCCGTGGACCTTTCTACAATCGGGGTCCAGGTGTCGTGGTCAGAAGCCGCGCACCTTTTGAGCCAAGAGCTCGTGGCCCTATTAGCCCCCTGAGAGATGCAGCATGACGACTCCTAACGTGGTGCGCGAAGCACAATCGGTCGATAATTACGATCCCCACGCCAAACAAAAGGCTGGGGCCAAGCTCTCGCGCATTCCAGTCAAAGTCCAAGCGGGCGAAGTGCTCAAAAAACCCGACTGGATCCGCGTCAAGGCAGGCTCCCCGACCACCCGCTTTTACGAAATCAAAGACGTGCTGCGGGCCAACAAACTGGTGACCGTGTGTGAGGAAGCCAGTTGCCCCAACATTGGCGAATGTTTTGGCAAAGGCACGGCCACCTTCATGATCATGGGCGACAAGTGCACCCGCCGCTGCCCGTTTTGCGACGTGGGGCACGGCCGCCCCGACCCCCTGGATGTGAACGAACCCGACAACCTGGCCAAGACCATTGCGCAGCTCAAGCTGCAGTACGTGGTCATCACCAGCGTGGACCGCGACGACCTGCGTGACGGCGGTGCGGGCCACTTTGTGGAATGCATCCGCAAGACCCGTGCGCTGTCTCCCAGCACCCAGATCGAAGTGTTGGTGCCCGACTTTCGGGGGCGCGACGACCGCGCCCTGGACATCTTGAAAGCCGCGCCGCCCGACGTGATGAACCACAACATGGAAACCGTGCCGCGCCTTTACAAGGAAGCGCGCCCCGGCTCGGACTATGCTTTTTCGTTGAATTTGCTCAAAAAGTTCAAGGCCCTGTTCCCCCAAGTTCCCACCAAGAGCGGGCTGATGGTCGGCCTGGGCGAGACGGACGAAGAAATTCTGGACGTCATGCGCGACATGCGGGCGCACCACATCGAAATGCTGACCATTGGCCAGTACCTGGCCCCCTCCACCAGCCACTTGCCGGTGCGCCGCTATGTGCATCCGGACACGTTCAAAATGTTCGAAGCCAAAGCCTACGAAATGGGTTTCAGTCACGCCGCGGTGGGCGCGATGGTGCGATCAAGTTACCACGCGGATCAGCAAGCGCTGGCGGCCCGGAGCGCCAACGCCCCCTAGACACCGAGACCCTCCTCTGAATTGAGGAGGGGGAATACCCGATTGATGCCAGCATTCTGAGAGGATGTAATCTGGCTATGCGCTCGATTATTTATTTCAGGATTCACGGCGGAGTCACGGTGTGTATTTGACCGGCAAACAAATGGGCCTGATGGCCAAAATCATGCAGGCTTTTGCCGAGTCTCACCACGAGCAGGAGATCCGCGAAATTGTGGGCGATCTGGTCATGCAGTTGCTGCAGGCGCAGTTCTACGCCAGTTTTGTCTGGCAACCCCAAAGCGCCTGTTTCGGCCAGTCGGTGCAAATCAACATGGCGCCCTCCAACATCAAGCAGTATGAAACGCACTTTCAGTTCCATGACCCGATCACCCCGTTGATGAAACGCTACGAGGTCGCCGTCAGGGCCACGGATGTGCTCAGGCACGATGAATTGAAAAAAACCGAGTTTTTCAATGATTTCCTGTACAAAGACGGCTTGTATTGGGGTGTCAATTTGTACGCTTGGCACCAAGGCAACAACTTGGGTGACATGCGCATCTGGCGTGACCGCCGAAGGGAAAATTTCTCTGAAGATGATTTGCGCATGCTCGACATGATCCAGCCCGCCTTCATCAGCGCATTGGCCAGAGCCCGCAGCCAAAGCGAGCGCAAACCCGCGTCCTGTCTCATCATCAAACTCAGCCCCAGAGAGCAAGAGGCGGCCCAACTGGTGGCCCAAGGCTTGTCAGACAAAGAGATCGCGCGGCGCTTGAACATTTCGACCACCACCGTGCGCACGCATTTGGAGCACGCTTTCAAAAAAACAGGCGCCAGCAATCGGGCCGGTCTGGCACACAAAATTTTGAATTGAGTGGCTGCCGCCCTCCTTTGTTTGAGGGATACCCAGATGCGTCTCATCTCCTTACTATGAATTTTGCACAAAGCCTTGTGCGTTACTACATTCAGGAGAGACACACCATGCAACATTCACCCTCACGTCGTCACTTTTTCAAAACATCGGGCGCCGTTTCGGCCTCGACCTTGCTCGGCAGCAGCGCTTTGGTGGCTTGCGGCGGGAATTCGACACCCGCCCTGTCTTCGGATGAGCAATTGGCCTTGACCGCCACGCAAGCTGTAGCGGCGCTCAAGTCCGGCAGTCTGAGCGCCACGACCTATGTGACCACCTTGATCGCCCGCGCGAAAGCAGTGTCCGACCTGAACGCCATGATCACACTCGACGAAATCGGTGCGCTGGCCGCAGCCAAACAGTTCGATACTGACCGCGCTGCAGGCAAGACCTTGGGGGCGCTGGCGGGCTTGCCCATTGTCGTCAAGGACAACATCAACACCAAGGGCATGAAGACCACCGGCGGCACTTCTTCGCTGCGCAACTTCCAGCCCAAAACCAACGCCCCTTCGGTGCAGAAACTGCTGGATGCAGGTGCCATCATTTTGGGCAAATCCAACCTGCACGAGTGGGCGTTTGGTGCCACCAACACCAACTTCACCTTGGGCATTGACCCGATCACCAAAGAAGCCACTCGCCCGGCCAAAAATCCCTATGACACCAATCGCATCCCCGGCGGTTCATCGGGCGGCACAGCCATTGCAGTTGCTGCACGCTTTGCGCCAGCAGGTTTGGGCACCGACACCGGTGGCTCGACACGCGTGCCTTCCTCTTTCTGCGGTATCGCAGGGTTCCGTCCATCGGTGGGCGATGGCCCTGGCAAAGGTCGCCGCTACCCCGACACGGCGACAGACGCGCAGCCGATCAGCACCACACGCGACACCGTGGGCCCCATGGGTCGCACCGTTGCAGACATTGCCTTGCTCGACGCGGTCATCACCGGCGGCGCGATGCCCACGGCCAAAGCGCTCAAAGGTCTGAAGATCGGTATTCCCGCCGCTTTCTGGGCGGGTCTGGACGACAGCGTCAAACCTGTGGCTGTTGCCGCGAAGCAAAAGCTGGCCGATGCTGGCGTGGTGTTTGTGGACGCCGACTTGACTGGCATCATGGCGCTCAACGACACGGTCTCTTTCCCGATTGCATTGCACGAGCCCGTCGCCGCGATCCCGGCTTACTTGACTGCGAACGGCGCACCAGTCACCACCGTTGCACAAGTGCAAGCCGGATTGGCCAGCCCTGACGTGGTCGGGGCTTTTGGCGCGATTGCGGGCGATGTCTTTGCCGCCGCTTATGCCGCTGCCATGGTTCCCACAACAGGTGGCCGCGCACAACTGCAAAAACTCTACAAAGACTACTTCACAGCGCAAGGCGTGGAGTGTGTGTTGTTTCCAACCACCCTCTTGGCCGCGCCGAAGATCGATGCCGCCAAGGGCTCTGACAAGATCAGCTACACCGCGGGGGGTGTGGAAAAAACAGGCCAAGACACTTTTCTCACCTGCATCCGCAACACCGACCCCTGCACCAACGCCGGCCTACCGAGCTTGTCCATTCCTGCCGGTCTGACCGCTGGCGGCATGCCTGTCGGCATGCAAATCGATGGCCCCTTGGGAACAGACGTTAATTTGCTTTCTATTGGCATGGGCATCGAAGGCGTTTGGGGCTCGATCAAGGCACCCGCCATCTGATCCACATGCACAATTGACGCTTTTCACCCCTTCTTCCAACAGCATGGTCTTTACGCGAGCGAATGCATTGGCCTTGAGCGCAATGGCCTTGTGGGTCAGCCTTGCCGCATTGGGGGTTGCGTTGCAGCACGTTCCCCCTTTTTTGCTGACCGGCCTTGCGCTCTTGATTGGAAGTTTGGTGTCTTTGCCGCTTTCGCGCTGTGACTGGCGCGTTTTGCGCGTGCCTTGGAGCACCTTGGCGCTGGGTGTTTACGGCCTGTTTGGTTACCACTTTTTGCTGTTCATGGCACTGCGGGATGCGCCACCGGTTCAAGCCAATTTGGTCAACTACTTGTGGCCTTTGGGGATGGTCGTGATGGCACCTTGGTTTTTGCCAGGCCCGAAAGCGACTTTCCAACACGGGATGGCCGGACTGATCGGCTTTGCGGGTGCCGCCCTGGCCATCACCGATGGACACAGCGCGTCGATGACCCCGCGCTGGGGTTATCTCTGGGCCTTAGCGGCCGCTTTCGTGTGGGCCAGTTATTCCTTGATGACGCAACGGGTGGTCCGCTTTGCAACATCCGCGCTGGGCACTTTGGGTCTGGTTTCGGGCTTGCTGGCACTTGCATGTCATGGGGTGCTGGAGCCCGCCACGGTCTTGAGTTCAGGTGACTGGCTTTACTTGATCGCCATGGGTTTGGGGCCCTTGGGGGCCGCTTTTTACCTCTGGGATGCGGCGCTCAAATTGGGCGATGCGCGCCACATTGGTTTGCTCAGTTTTTTAACACCCTTGGGCTCGACCTTGTTGTTGTTGTGGCTCCGGGGCGAGAAGCCCAGCCTGTCGGTCATGCTGTCTGCAGTTTTGATTGTGGGTGCGGCCTGGATAGGCACCCGCAAGGCATGATGTCGCTGCGACAAGCCAAGACAAATGACCCCATCAGCCTATCAGCCCATCAGCCCATCCATTGGGCCGGGTCGTCTGACGCCAAAATCTGCTCAGCCCACGCTTTGAGTTTGACGGTGTCTGATCGCAAAATTTGTTGTTTGACAGCCAGCACCTGCGAAGGATGCATGGAGAAACTGCGCAACCCCAAGCCCAACAGCAAACGGGTCATGGTCACGTCGCCGGCCATTTCACCGCACACCGACACGCCTTTGCCTTGACGCTGGCATTCGGTAATGGTGTCGGCCACCAGCTTGAGCACCGCCGGATGCAGCGGGTCGTACAGATGCGCCACCGACTCGTCAGCGCGGTCAATGGCCAAGGTGTATTGAATCAGGTCGTTGGTGCCGATGGACAAGAAGTCAAAGTACTTCAGGAACAAGCGCACCGACAAAGCAGCGGCCGGGATTTCAATCATCGCGCCCAGGCGCACGGCGCCATAGGCAACGCCGCGTTGGTCCAGGTCGCGCTGGGCTTGCTCAACCAGGGCAACGGTTTGCCGGATTTCACTGGCATGGGCCAGCATAGGAATGAGCAAATTCACCTGACCATGTGCGGCAGCGCGCAATATGGCGCGCAGTTGATTGAGGAACATGGCCGGATCGGCCAGACTCCAGCGAATCGCCCGCAAACCCAAGGCAGGATTCAGGTGCGCCGCGTCGTGACGGGCGTCGTCCAGCGGCTTGTCAGCACCCACATCCACGGTGCGGATGGTCACCGGCAAGCCGGCCATGCCTTCGACCGCGCGGCGGTAAGCATTGAACTGCTCTTGCTCGTCCGGCAAGTTCCCTTGACGGCCCATGAATAAAAATTCGCTTCGAAACAAGCCCACACCCACCGCCCCCACTTGTATCGCGGCTTTGGTGTCTTCGGGCATTTCAATGTTGGCCAGCAATTCTATTTTTTGACCATCCATTGTGATGGCGGGTGTGTGCCGCAAGCGTGTCAGGCGTTCGCGCTCGAGGTCGCCTTGGCGTTGCTTGAAGCCATATTCAGCCAGGATGATGGGGGAGGGGTCCACAATGATCACGCCGGCATCCCCGTCAATGATGACCCAGTCATCCTGCCGAACCAACTGACTGGCGGTGCGCGCGCCCACAACAGCCGGAATGTCCATGCTGCGGGCCACAATGGCGGTGTGCGAGGTTTTACCGCCCACGTCAGTCACGAAACCCACAAACACACTTTGCTTGAACTGGATCATGTCGGCGGGCGACAGATCATGCGCCACCAAGACCAGCGGCACATCCATGGTGTCGCCCAATTGCAATTCTTGCTGGGGGCGCGAAGTGGGCCGGCTTTGCACGATCGGATAAACCCCGCCCTTCATGCAGTGCAATACCCGTTCAGTCACCTGCTCCAAATCGGCCTTGCGCTCGCGCAGATAAGGGTCTTCCATTTCATCGAACTGTCTGGCGATGACTTCCAGTTGACTGGTCAGCGCCCATTCGGCGTTGTACAGGCGGTCCTCGATCCAATGCTTGACGCCCGTGGACAGCAACTCGTCTTGCAGCAGCATCAAATGCACGTCGAGCAACGCAGCCAGTTCATGCGGCGCATCCTTGGGCATGTCCAGCTGCAGTCTTTGCAGCTCTTGCACCACCGCATCACGTGCTTGGCGTAAACGCTCAATCTCGGTCGGAATTTGCGCTGGCGTGATGAAGTAGTGGGCCACATCCAGGCGGCTGGAGGCCACCAGCACCGCCCGCCCGATGGCAATGCCGCGTGCAACGGCGAGACCGTGGATACTGAATGTCATTCGCCCTCACCGAACTTGTCGGCCATCAAAGCCAGCAAGACGTCCAGCGCTTCTTGGGCTTGCTCGCCATCCGTATCCAGGGTGACTTCGCTGCCCAATCCTGCGGCCAACATCATCACGCCCATGATGCTTTTGGCATTGACCCGGCGCTCGCCTTTGGCGATCCAGACTTCGCAAGGAAAACTGCCCGCCAATTTGGTGAGCTTGGCCGATGCACGCGCGTGCAGTCCTAATTTATTGCTGATGATCGTGGTGGCTTGTGGCATGGGGGGTTCCAGATTGATGGTGCATTGCCAGGCTGCCGACCGGCATGACGCCTTGCACACCGCCCGCTTGGGCACGCTCAGCCAATGCATCCAGGCTTTCATGTCTGTAACAAACACTGCGCAAGAGCATTGGCAAATTCGCACCGGCCAGCAAGCGGGTTTGCACGCCATCGGCTAATTTTTGCGCAATGTTGCAGGGCGTCGCGCCAAACACATCGGTCAGCAAAAGAACTTCGCGTGTCCCCAAACTGTCCAAGGCCAAGGCTGCGGTCTCCAAGCTGTCTTCAGGTGCATCGTTGGGCAAAACATCAATGGCCAACACACCCGAGGCGCACTCGGGAAATACGTGCAGAGCGCAATCGCGCAGGGCACTGGCCAGCGGCGCGTGAGCGATGATGAGAATACCGATCATGTTGGCTGATTATCAGGCTTAGCCCACCAGAAATAGCCGTAGGACATGACGGAACAGATCAAAAAGCCGGTCATGGCCGCCTGAAATGAAGCCACGGTACCCCACCCCATGCTTTTAAACAGGTCCACCGCCAAACCAATGCCCCATTGCACCACAAAGATGCCCGCAAAAATCACCAAGTTATAGGCGGACAAAGCGCGACCGGCCAAGGCGGCAGGAAAGGCCTGCCCCACAGCAGGCTGAGCCAAAGACACGAAACTGCTGGTCAGACAAAACAGCGCCAAAACCACGGCGGTCCATTCAGCCCATTGATCGGCCCCGATGATCAAGAGACACATCACCCCCATGCTCAAAGGCACGCCCCAGGTGATCAGCGCATTTGGATGGATGCCCCGCCGGGCCAGCTTGGGTGTGATCAAGCCCCATGTCCAAAACGTCAACAGCATGGTGAGGTTGATGCCAAACAAGCCGGTCGCAGCCTCGATCGATGTCCAACCGCCGACCTGGGTCAGCCAAGGCCCGGCCCACAAAGTTTGAATGGCCACCATGCCACCATAAGAAAAGAAGCCCACGGGGGTCATGCGCCAGAAGTATCGGTTGCGCCAGACCTCGCTGTAGCCGGTGCCCGCATCCGCTGTTTCTGTATCTGATGCCCTTGCGGGCGCCTGCCATGCAGGGACCAACCACGCGATCAACAGCATGGTCAGCACCACGAACACGGCCAAGCCCACAAACAGCGCTCGCCAACCGATCAAGGGCATCAGCCATTGCACAGGCAAAGTGGACATCAACATGCCCAGTGAACCGGTCATCAGCATCCACGAGTTGGTGCGCAATTGGGCTGTGGCATCAAACCAGCGGCGGTAGCCGGTCAAGGGGGCCATCAAGCACGCACTCAAGCCCACGCCGCACAACATGCGTGCCGCCAGCAAACCGACAAAGCTGGTGGCTGTGGCGAATGCCAGACAGCCCAACACGGCCACAGCCAAAAATGCCACATTGACTTTTTTAGGCCCAAACCGATCAAGCCACGTTCCCAGGGGCAATTGGGTGAACGAAAAACCCAAAAAATACCCGCCGGCCAACAATCCCAAGTCGCGGGCGTTCAAGCCCATTTCAACCGTCAATGTCGGCGACAAGGTGGCCGTGATGGCGCGTATCAAGGTCGAAAGGAAATAAGCACTGGCAAACGCCAGAAACACCGTGATCGCATAGCGGCGAGACAGCAAAGGATGGTCGGTGGTCATGGTGGTCGGATGCCTTCAAAAAATGTGTCGGCCATCTCAGCCTGAACGTGGGTTTGGTAAACCATGGCGTTGACCCATTGCACACCATCGCCCTCAGGCCATGCCACCCACACGCCTTGCGCTTGCGTAGCCTGCCCGTTAGCTTGCCTGCCATTGGCACTGACCCGCACAGCCCCGGGCAGGGCCTGGGGGGCGAGCCATGGCATGGATTGTGGCGACGCCGCTTGCAAAGTACGCCAAGTGGCGTCCTGCCAGCCCTGCAAAATCTGTGCGGGGTCCAGGCCTTGATTCATCCGGGTGGTCATGATCACCCACATGCCATTGCCCGCCTCGCAACCGGCCACCTGCAGCTTCACCTGAGCTTGTCCGATGGTGACTTCGCGTTGGGCGCGGTCAGGCTTGCAAGGCAGTTGGGCCTTGAGCTGTGTGCCCTCAAAAGTGACGTCCCGCCAGTTGTAAGTGGGTTGGCAGGCGGTGAGCAAGCACAGCCATAGCCCCAAAAATATTCGCATGCTTGTCATTATCGTGTCCCGCAGCGGTTTTGAATTTCGCGACAATGACAGCATGAACTCTTTGCATGGTATTCGCGTCCTTGACCTGTCCCGCGTATTGGCCGGTCCCTGGTGTACCCAGACCCTGGCGGATCTGGGCGCCGATGTGATCAAAATCGAGCGCCCCGGCACGGGCGACGACACGCGCACCTGGGGGCCGCCTTTTTTGAAGGACGCGCAAGGCCACGACACCGCCGAAGCGGCCTACTATTTGGGCACCAACCGCAACAAACGCTCGCTGACCTGCGACATTGCCCAGCCTGCGGGTCAGGCCTTGGTTCGCGAACTGGTGATGCATTGCGATGTCTTCATTGAAAACTTCAAGGTCGGGGACATGGCCCGTTACGGGCTGGATTACGACACCCTGAAACTGCTCAACCCCAAGTTGGTGTATTGCAGCGTGACCGGTTTTGGCCAAACCGGCCCTTATGCCGAACGCGCAGGCTACGACTATGCGGTGCAGGGCATAGGCGGCTTGATGAGCATCACCGGCGAGCGCGACGATTTGGGCGGCGGCCCGCAAAAAGTAGGCGTGGCGGTGGCCGATTTGTTCACCGGCATGTACGCCACGGTGGGTATTTTGGCCGCGCTGCGCCATGCCGATCTCACCGGCCAAGGGCAATGGGTGGACATGGCACTGCTGGACACCCAAGTGGCCATGCTGGCCAATTTGGGGGCCAACTACCTGGTCAGCGGTCAAGTACCGGGGCGTGCGGGCAATGCGCATCAAAACATCGTGCCTTACCAGGTGTTTGAGGTCCAAGCACCCCTTGATGCAGGACCCAAGGCCAAGGACCATCTGATTTTGGCGGTAGGCAATGATGGCCAGTTTGCCAAGTTTTGTGCCGTCGCGGGCCATCCCGAGCTCGCCACCGACCCGCGTTATGCCAAAAACGCAAGCCGTGTGAGCAACCGTGCTGAGCTGGTGCCTTTGCTAGAAGGTATTTTAAAAACACGCACCAAGGCCGAATGGTTATCCGCGTTGGAAGCCGCCAAAGTGCCTTGCGGCGCCATCAACACTTTGGCCGAGGTGGTGGCCGATCCGCATGTGCAAGCGCGCCAGATGATCACCGCATGGAATCACCCCGTCGAGCCCAATCTGCGCTTGCTGGCCAGTCCGCTCAAACTCAGCGAAACGCCTGTTCGAACAGACTTGCCCCCACCCTTGTTGGGTCAACATACCGATGAGGTGTTGACCGAGGTGCTGGGCTACTCGGCCGCACAATTGAGGCAAATGCATGCGCAAGGCGTGATCTGAGTCAGGCTATTTGGCCACTCCAAGGGCATGGGTCGCACGAACATGCGCCATGAGCGATACTGCACCGATCGGACCGACGCGCTTGAATGGACGCCGGAACCATGGCTTTTCTTCCTTTGTCTTTATGAAACTGCGATCCTTGCGCTTGAGATGGCTGCTGTGCGCTTCACTGTGCGGCCTGCTGTTGGCTTGCACTTCGCAAACCGCCCCCGAATCTCATTTCGTTTTGCTGGATGGTTCACAAACCAGCACCTCACAATTGCGCGGCAAAGTAACACTGATCAATTTTTGGGCCACCAGCTGCACGATTTGCGTGGCAGAAATGCCCCAAATCACCTCAACTTACAGCCAATTCCGAACGCGGGGATTCGAGACGGTGGCCGTCGCGATGCGTTACGACCCCCCGAGTTACGTGGTCAATTTCGCCCAGAGCCGCCAGCTGCCTTTCAAGGTGGCGATCGACAACACCGGGGCTGTCGCCAAGGCATGGGGCGACGTCCAGCTCACCCCTACCACTTACCTTGTCGACCAGCAAGGGCTGGTGGTCAAAAAATACGTGGGCACGCCTGATTTCAAGGAACTTCATCAGCTGATCGAAAAGCTGCTCACCGCCACCTGAGCAACTTTGCTGAAGGCTCAGTCTTTGCGGAAAGCGTCGTGGCAGGCCTTGCAACTTGCACCGACCGCACCAAAAGCAGTTTTGATGGCATCCAGGTTACCGGTCTTGGCTGCAGCTTGCAATTTGACGGTTTCGGCCTGGAACTTGTCAGCGTCTTCTTTGAACTTGGCCGCATCTTTCCAGATTTCTGGCTTGGCACGGGTGTCGCCCTTGTCAGTGCCCTCGGGAAAAGCGGTCCAAGGCCACTTGGCCATGACCGCAACCAAGTCTGCATTTTCAGCAGCAACTTTGGCATCAAACGGTACACGCCCATTGGCCATCGCCCCCACGCGGGAGAAATGAGCACCGATGACTGTCAGGCTGGCTTTGCGGTACTTGACAGCATCTTCCGGTTTGGCAAACTGCGCGGAAGCTGGCAGCGCAAATGCGGTGGCTACTGCGGCTAATATCAAAGCTATTGATGTTTTCATGGGTTTCTTTGGCTGTTTTAAAAAAACCGAAGTTTCTCATGTTTTGATGACAACCGCTGTTCCCCGTGGATTTGAAAGATTTATGACCAATGTTCGGATATGGGATTTACCCACTCGGCTTTTCCACTGGACGCTTGCGCTTTGTGTTGCGGCGTTGGTGATCACAGGCAACATCGGCGGCGAAGCCATGGTTTGGCATTTCCGCTTCGGTTTTGCTGTCTTGGCTTTGTTGTTGTTTCGACTGGTCTGGGGATTTTGCGGCGGACGTTGGTCTCGCTGGTCGCAGCTGCCCATTCACCCGACTTCGCTTTTGACTTACCTGCGCTCGAGCCCGGCCCCCCTGCAGGCTGGTCACAGCCCCTTGGGATCGCTGTCCGTATTGGCCTTGCTGTTGATGCTGCTTTTTCAAGTGGCTTCGGGTTTGATCAGTGACGATGAGATTGCCACCGCCGGCCCCTTTGTGCCGTGGGTTTCTTCAGCCTTGTCTGCCATGGCGACCCATTGGCATACCTCAACGGGTAAATCCATTTTGCTGCTGCTGATTGCGCTTCATCTGGCCGCGATTTGGTATTACCGGCGATTCAAAAAGCAAGCGCTCACACAAGCCATGCTGCTGGGCGACCAACGGCTGTCTGGTTCGCACCCGCCTTCGCGTGATGACGCCCGCTCTCGCGGGCTCGCCTTGTTCTTGTTCTGCATTTGTGCCGGGCTGGTCTTCGCTTTGTCGCAAATGGCGCCCTGAAGGGCCCCTCTACTCGGGTTTTCAGGGTGTTTTGAAGACCGCCAAAACTGTAAACTGCCCTTTTCACTCTGTTTTTTTATTGTGCCTTCACCTGCTGTTACTTTGCTGACACCGTCCTCTCCCGATGAGATGGATGCCGTCAGACAGATTTTCCAAGACTACGCCAGCGCGCTCAGTGTCGATTTGTGTTTTCAGGATTTCGATCAAGAGCTTTTGGCCTTGCCTGGCGACTATGCAGCGCCTCGTGGGGCTTTGCTGTTGGCCTTGGTCGATGGTGATGTGGCCGGTTGCTGCGCTTTGCGCCCGATTGACAATGTCGATTATTCCAACGCGGCGGAAATGAAGCGTCTTTTTGTGCGCAAAGCATTTCGCCGATTTGGCTTGGGAAGAAGCTTGGCAGAAGCCATTTTGGATGCTGCGCGATTAGCCGATTACAGTTGCGTACTGCTCGACACCTTGGATGAGATGGAGTCAGCCCGTGCGCTGTACGAAGACTTGGGTTTTGCTGAGATCCCGCCTTACTATCACAACCCGCATGCGGGAGCGCACTATCTGAAAGTGGATCTGTAAAAGCCAAGCTGTGGCTTGGCAAAAAAAGAGGGCCGAAGCCCTCCCGTTGGCGCTACCAGGTCTGCATCAGGCCTTGATTTGGGCCAGCAGCGTCGCCGCGTCACTCACTTCAAATTTACCGGGACCTTCGTTGTTCAAGACTGCCACTTTGCCGTCTTTGACCAACATGGAATAACGGTTGCTGCGCACCCCCATACCGCGGGAAGTCAGGTCAAGGGTCAGACCGGTGGCCTTGCTGAAGTCAGCGCTGCCATCGCCCAACATCCGCACTTTGGCGCCGGTCTTTTGCTCGCGCGCCCAAGCACCCATCACAAACGCGTCGTTCACACTGACGCACCAAATCTCGTCGACACCGGCTGCTTTGAGGGCATCATGTTGTTCCACATAACCTGGTACATGCTTGGCCGAACAGGTGGGTGTGAATGCCCCTGGCAGTGCAAACAAGGCAATGGTTTTGCCTGCGCTCGCTTTGCTCACATCCACCGGGTTGGGGCCAATGCTGCAACCATTGCCTTCTACCTCTACAAACTCCATCAAGGTGCCAGCTGGCAAAGTGTCTCCGACTTTGATCATGAAAATATCCTTCAACAGGTTTAAAAAAACTGTACCTTGTACAGACGAAAAAAAACGACTCACCATTGTGAGTCGTTTTTACAAGCGGTGCAGCGGAAAAGCTTTTTGGGCTTAAATCACTGAAGCCTTTGTCACCAAACGGGTCGCAACCCAGTTTTTGGTTTTAGAGATTGGCCGGCTCTCGGTGATTTCAATCACGTCGCCGAGATTGAAATTACCAGTCTCGTCGTGTGCGTGGTACTTGCTCGATTTGGCAACAATCTTGCCGTACAAAGCATGTTTCACACGGCGCTCCACCAAAACCGTCACGGTTTTGGCGCGCTTGTCGCTGACCACCTTGCCAATCAAGGTGCGCTTGAGGGATGTTTTAGCTTCCGTCATGGTCACTCCTTATTTGGCGGCTTGCTTTTCAGCAAGAATGGTCTTGGCACGGGCCACACTGCGGCGGGTTTCGCGCAGCTGGTTGGTGTTACCCAATTGCTGTGTTGCTTTTTGCATGCGCAGTCCGAAATGGGCTTTTTGCAAGTCCTTGATTTCGGCCTTGATGCCGGCAGCGTCTTTTTGGCGCAGTTCAGTCGTATTCATTTCTTCATTCTCCTGAATTACTGGCCAATCATGCGGGACACGAATGTCGTACGCAAGGGCAGCTTGGCAGCAGCCAATTTGAACGCTTGACGGGCCAACTCTTCTGGCACACCGACGATTTCATACAGCACCTTGCCGGGCTGAATTTCAGCAACGTAGTACTCGGGGTTGCCTTTACCGTTACCCATACGCACTTCAGCAGGCTTGGTGGAAATCGGTTTGTCAGGGAACACACGAATCCAGATGCGACCACCCCGTTTGACGTGACGAGAAATCGCACGGCGAGCGGATTCGATCTGACGGGCCGTCAAACGGCCACGGTCTGTAGACTTCAGACCGAAATCACCGAACGCTACTGTGTTGCCACGTGTCGCGATACCAGTGTTGCGGCCCTTTTGTTCCTTACGGAACTTTCTGCGAGCGGGTTGCAGCATGTTTACTCTCCTTTGGCACCGTCAGCTGCTGCAGCTGGCGCGGCGACTTTGCGTACGCGCTTAACGGCGGGTTTATCACCCCCTGCTTCGGCTGGCTTGTCGCTGCCGTCAGTGGGTGCTGTGTTCGTGCCACCGGCACGGCGCGGTGCACCGCGGCGATCACCACCTGGACGCTCGCCTGGGCGGGCATCACGACGGGGACCACGTGGGCGACGCTCTTCTTCGGCACGAGGCTCGGCCAACGCTGGCGCGTCATTGCGGCCCAGTGTGTCGCCTTTGTAGACCCACACTTTGACGCCAATGATGCCGTACGTTGTTTTGGCTTCGGATGTACCGTAGTCGATGTCTGCGCGCAGAGTGTGCAAAGGCACGCGGCCTTCACGGTACCACTCGGTACGTGCAATCTCGATGCCGTTCAGGCGGCCTGCGGACATGATCTTGATGCCCAAGGCACCCAGACGCATGGCGTTTTGCATGGCACGCTTCATGGCGCGGCGGAACATGATCCGCTTTTCGAGCTGTTGTGTGATGCTGTCAGCGATCAGTTGGGCATCGATTTCGGGCTTGCGCACTTCTTCGATGTTCACGGCCACGGGCACACCCAAGCGCAGAGCGAGTTCCTTTTTGAGGTTCTCAATGTCCTCACCTTTTTTGCCGATCACCACGCCCGGACGAGACGAGAAAATGGTGATGCGTGCATTTTTGGCTGGACGCTCAATCAGGACACGCGATACGGACGCATTCTTGAGTTTGGCTTTGAGGTATTCACGAACCTTGATGTCTTCGGCCAGCATGCCGGCGAAGTCTTTGTTGCTTGCGTACCAACGGCTTGCCCAGTTACGGCTCACTGACAGGCGGAAACCGGTAGGATGGATTTTCTGTCCCATAGTTCTTCCTGATTAATTGCCGACCGTCACATACACATGGCATGTGGGCTTGCTGATGCGGTTGCCGCGCCCTTTGGCACGGGCGGTGAAACGCTTGAGCGTTGCGCCTTGTTCAACGTAGATCGTTTTCACTTTCAATTCGTCGATGTCAGCGCCATCATTGTGTTCAGCATTGGCGATGGCGGATTCAAGAACTTTTTTGACGATACCGGCAGCTTTTTTCTGCGTGAAAGTCAAAATGTTCAGCGCTTGATCCACTTTTTTACCGCGAATCAAATCGGCGACCAGGCGGCCTTTATCGACCGACAAACGGACGCCCCGGAGGACTGCACGTGTTTCCATGGTCTTTCCTTATTTCTTCTGGACTTTTTTGTCCGCAGGGTGACCCTTGAATGTCCGGGTCAATGCGAATTCGCCCAATTTGTGGCCGACCATTTGGTCAGT